>MDTD01031016.1_pt1 | contig 10215 bp, 10 predicted proteins | sample 811221 | NCBI WGS metagenome assembly MDTD01 (sample SAMN05326646, study PRJNA326480) | marine metagenome | isolation source: seawater | place: Pacific Ocean: South West | collected 2011
GCGAGTTGCGTATCGATACGGGCGATGATCATCTCCGTATCAGTATGCCGCATATAGGTACGAAGCGCGTGCTGCTTGATGACGTTGTCGTCATCAAGAAAAATGAGCTTGTCGCCGCTCGCGATCTTGAGCAGCGTGTTGCGTATGCCGTTGCCCCAGTCGTTATCCCGGGGCAGATTGAAGGCCTGGACCGGGTATGCGCACTGCGGTGCTGTCCCCTTGACTCCGTCGAAGCCTATGAGAATTTCCAGTTGTTCCTTCTTCAGTCCTGCGAACCTGGCCGCCTTTTCAACGGATTCCACCGCCTTCTGCAAAGCCCTGGGCCGCCTGCCTGTAGAGGGAATTATGATCGAAAAGAGTGTGCCGTCCATGGCAGTGATCTCCTATCCCTCCCCCACTGTTCGTGCGGGTTTTACAAGTACGAATCTCGTCTTGTTTATTAAGCTGTATTGTTAGCGTATATTTCACCGCTTCATGGGTTGTATCGGCAAAGATGAGCAGTTTCTTTAGGGGGCGTATCAAGTTGTTTGCATGGAAGTCGTCAACAGGGTCGGAATGAGTCAAGGTCAAAGTGGACCTTTGCTTCGTTTCCACGTACTATCTGCCACAAAAATCGATTCCGTGGAGTTAAACGATGAACGTAGCTAAATATATGCCTCTTTTGCTGTGCTTTCTCCTTGTTGGGTGCGGATATTCCGTTGGTCCCAGCAGCGACCACTTCGTTCTGGCCGAAAAATACCGAACAATGGGGATAGCTGAAGTGGACAACCCGACCATGTTTACCTGGCTTGAGCCGCGTCTTCGCAAGCTGTTGCGCGACGAGATGACCAACCGTGGCGTGATTACCTGGGTGGATGATCGGGAGGATGCCGACGCGCTGATCTCCATCGATATCGAAAGCTATACGCGGCGTACCGCGGTGGAAGGCGAAAATGACGAAACCTTGCGTTCCAGCGCAAAGTTGGAGTTCAGCGCAGTGGTCCGTTCTGCCGTGGATGATTCTGTCCTCTGGAGCTCCGGCCGCATTTCGCAGAGTTGGCCGTTCTTCTCCGGGCAGGAGTCCGAAGCCGATGAAGAAGTCACGCGCCTTGGCATCCGTGATTTGGCTAACAGAATGTCCCAGAACTATTAGAGTGGAATAGCATGAATCGACCCAAATACATTTTTCTTGTCTGTCCGGACCCGGAGCTGATCAAGTCCCACTTGGACGAGCGACTCAAGAGTTCGGGGCAGGACGGTTGGGAAATAAAGACATTCTGGGGTGATGATGACGATCCGCTGCCTCAGATATTCTGGACCGACCTGACGATCAAATCGCTTTTCCCGCAACCCAAGGCATTGATCGTGCGCCGCGCCCATGCCCTCAAGGCAGAGCATTGGGATAAGCTCGATGCCGGAGTCAAAGGCTTGGGGTCGGACATCTATCCGATTTTCTGTCTCGAAGGACAGTGGAAGACCAAGAAGGCGCCCATTCCGGCCACACTGGCTCGACGAGGGCTGTTCAAGAAGGCCAAGGAAGCCGGTTGGATATGGGAATCGCAGGGATTGGATGCCCGGTCCCTGGGTGATTTCGTGCGGACATGGGCGCAAAAGAACAACATGGCATTTGAGCCGGGGGCGGATCGCGCATTGGCACAGGCTTTGCCCGCGGATGCTGTCGCGGCCCGACTGGAGCTCGACAAGATCGAGTTGGCTGCCGGTGACGAGCGTATGGTCAAAAGAGAGCATGTCGGACTGATCGCCCAGACCGGAGAGATGGCATTTTTCGATCTCATGGACGCCTTGAGTCGTCCGGGAGCCGAGGCCGCTGTATGGAAGCGGGTCATTGATGATCACGCCAAGGCTGCCAAGGACCAGATGCTTTTCAATCTTATCGGATTTTTGGCTTCACAGGCCCGGATGTTCGGGATGATCCTTGGTGGCGGTAAGGTCGCGGGTAATCCGTATGTCATCAAGAAAAAGACACCGGTTGCCCGTCAGCTTGGGCAGCAGGGCGTTGCGCGCATGATCGATCTGGCTCTGGAGGCCGAGTATTCCATCAAATCGGGCGAGCGAAAGTACGACGAAGTACTGGACAGCCTCATCGCCGGTCTCATCGATCTGTTTCAGCCCAAAGCCCGGATGCGTCGTTGATAGGCTTATTATAAATCGTTCTAAATCATTCCTCACGTCTTGACTTCCCCGATATGAAAGAAAAACAAAAGCCCCATTACGTAGGCCACCGGCAGCGCCTGAAAGAGAAGCTGGCCGGTGAACCTCGCAGCCTGGCTGATTATGAGATCATGGAACTGGTTCTGGCTTCCGTGCTTCCCCGAAGGGACACGAAACCGTTGGCCAAGGCCTTGATCGAGCGCTTTGGATCTTTGAAAGACGCCATGATGGCCCGCCCTGATCAGCTTGACGAGATCAAGGGTGTTGCCGCCGGAGTGAAATACCACTGGCAGCTTATTCAGGAGCTGTTCGCCCGCATGGGTGAGGCGCAGGCCCGGAGCGGCGAGCCTCTGTCCGACCCTGTTGAGGTGGCTCGTGCTGCCATGGCCCGCATCGGCAACAAGGGAACCGAGGAATTCTGGGCGGCCTTTCTGGATTCCAAGAACCGGGTGATCGCCTGGGAGCAGGTCTCCAAGGGGACGGTCAATGCCACGCCGGTTTTTCCGCGGGAGATCATGGCTACTGCACTCCGGCTGGAGGCGGTCTCCATCATCCTGGCCCACAACCACCCGGGGGGCGACCCGAGGCCGTCTTCGGAAGACATCTTACTGACGGCACGGATTCAGGAAACGGCGCAGGCATTGGACATTCGCGTGCTGGATCATCTGGTGGTGACGGATACCGAGTTCTATAGTTTCAATGATCATGGGCGGATGTGATGGAAGAAATTGTAGCGGTCATACACGGCAAGGTGCAGGGAGTCTGGTTTCGGGCCTGGACTCGAGACATCGCTCGCGAGCTGGGAGTTGCCGGCTGGGTGCGCAATCTTCCCGATGGGAGTGTGGAGGCTCTTGCCCAAGCGGAAAAGGGCGTCCTGCATCAGTTTATTGCGCGTCTGCACGACGGCCCACCCTTGGCAAGGGTGACGGAGGTCGTTGTGAAAAGTGGAGACAAAGAGACAGTCTTCGACTCGTTTGACGTACGTAGATAAGAAGTGTCAAATTACATAAAAATCGGACTTGCCAACCCGTTTTGACGACTTATTTGGGTAAAACAACCAGATTTTCACAGAAATAAAAGGATGAAACCTTGAGCAGGAAAAAAAGTAAATCGCCCATCAAGCCGACAAGGATCAAGCGCAAAAAGCCTGAATCTGGCGGCAGGAAAGGGCCTGCAAATAAGCCGAAGCGCCCGGAAAGCGCGCCTGTCGAGCCTGGTAAAGGCGAAGAACTGCCTGATATCATTGAAGCGTTGACCAACGCTCCCGGAACAGCGTCCCTGTTTGGCGACGGTGATGAATTGGCCGGTCCGAATCCGGCGGATATTCCTTCCACCCTTCCGGTGCTTGCCGTCAGGGATATCGTTGTTTTCAATTACATGATCCTTCCTCTTTTCGTGGGACGGGAGAAATCCATCCAGGCCGTGGACGCGGCACTGGCAGGGGACAGGTACATCCTGATTCTCACCCAGAAGGACGAAAAGGTCGAAGACCCGAACCCGGACGAAATGTACATGACCGGCACCGTCGGCATGATCATGCGTATGCTGAAAATGCCGGATGGCCGTCTGAAGGTGCTTGTACAGGGATTGGCCCGTGCCAAGGTGAAGCGTATCACGTCCAGTGATCCGTATCACATCGCAGAGCTTGAACCGCTCATCGAGCCGGAAGTGCCTGAACTGACCAGCGAGCAGGAAGCGCTTATCCGTTCTTCCCGCGAGCAGTCCGAGCGCATCCTGACCCTGCGTGGGATTTCCTCGCAGGATATCATGTCCGTGCTCAACAATGTTTCCGAACCGGGACGTCTGGCTGATCTCATCGCATCGAACCTGCGAATGAAGGTCGATGTCGCGCAGAAGATTCTCGAATGCCAGGACCCCATGGATCGACTGGAACTGGTCAACTCCCAGCTTCTCAAGGAAGTGGAAGTTGCCAATATGCAGAACAAGATCCAGACCATGGCCAAAGAAGGCATGGACAAGGCACAACGTGACTTCTACCTGCGTGAGCAGATGAAGGCCATCAAGCGCGAGCTGGGTGACGACGGTGACGATTCCGAAGAGATGGAGGAACTCAAGCAGGGTATCCTCAAATCCGGCATGCCCAAGGATGTCATGAAAGAGGCGCACAAGCAGTTGCGTCGCCTTGAATCCATGCACGCCGAATCCAGTGAAGCCACTGTCATCAGAACATATCTCGATTGGATGATTGAGCTGCCGTGGAAGAAGCTTTCCCGCGACAGGCTCGACATCAAAAAGGCAGAGACCATTCTGAATGAGGATCACTATGACCTGGAAAAGGTCAAGGAACGTATCCTCGAATATCTGAGTGTTCGCAAGCTCAACCCGAAGATGAAAGGTCCCATCCTTTGCTTCTCCGGCCCTCCCGGTGTGGGTAAGACCTCTCTTGGTCGATCCATTGCCCGTTCCCTTGGCCGCAAGTTCCACCGTATGTCGCTCGGCGGCATGCGCGACGAAGCAGAGATTCGCGGTCATCGCCGGACATACATCGGTGCCATGCCCGGACGAATCATCCAGGGAATCAAGCAGTGCGGTACCCGTAATCCGGTGATCATGCTCGATGAAATCGACAAGCTCGGTTCCGACTTCCGTGGCGATCCGTCTTCGGCATTGCTGGAGGTGCTTGATCCGGAGCAGAACTACTCCTTTACCGATCACTACCTGAACGTGCCGTTTGACCTGTCCAAGGTGATGTTCATTTGTACGGCCAACATGCTGGATTCCATTCCCGGCCCATTGCGTGACCGTATGGAAATCATTCGCATCCCCGGTTACACTGAGCAGGAAAAGACAGCTATCACCCGTCGTTACATCATCCCGCGCCAGGTCAGCGACAACGGCCTCAAGGATGATGAGCTGGAGGTCTCTGACAAGCTGGTCGCAAAAATCGTTCGTGAGTACACCCGCGAAGCCGGGCTGCGTAATATCGAACGGGAAATCGGAACCCTGTGCCGCAAAATGGCACGCAAGAAGGCAGAAGGGGAGAAGGGACCGTTCAAGGTGACGGCCAAGAACCTCTACACGTTGCTCGGGCCGCCGCATTTCCTTGATGATGAAAAGGAAACCAGCCTGCCTCCGGGCGTTGCCGTGGGCTTGGCCTGGACACCTGTGGGGGGCGAGCTGCTTCATATCGAAGTAACGACCATGCCCGGCAAAGGCCGTCTGACACTGACCGGTAAGCTCGGTGATGTGATGAAGGAATCGGCTCAGGCCGCCCTGTCCATCGCCCGTGCTCGCGCCGACGAATATGGCATCGATCCGAAGTTCAACGAGAAGATGGATATCCACGTTCACGTTCCGGCTGGTGCCACTCCCAAGGATGGCCCGTCCGCCGGTGTCACGTTGGTCACGGCACTGATCTCGGCATTGTCCAATGCTCCGGTCAACCCGGAGATCGCCATGACGGGTGAAATCAGCCTGCGTGGTCGCGTCCTGCCTGTTGGCGGCATCAAGGAAAAAATTCTGGCCGCGGTCGCCCGTGGCATGAATATTGTCCTGATCCCGGCCCAGAACAAAAAGGACCTCACCGAAATACCGGAAGAACTCCGCAAGCGGATCAAGATCAAGACCGTCGAAAAGATCGAAGAAGTCTGGCCCCTTGCCAAAGCATAACGGCCATACTCAATAAGTATAAAAAGCCCCGTCATCCGATGACGGGGCTTTTTTTATAAGCAAATTTTTATCGTATTCAATTCATGCTGCTCGGGTGTGAGTAGGGGAATTGGTTAGTCTCCCAGCAGGCTGTCGATGTCCACTTCTTCTCCGTCCTCCACTTGATGGGAGCGCTGTTGCTGGGCGCGGCCTTCTTCCGGGGCATCGAAGACGGGCTTCTCGTCGAGGGGCACCTTCGGTTCCTGTTGTTCGATCATGCGGCGGGCGGCGGCTGCGACTTCCGGTGGGACCGGCGGCTTGTCATATTTGACCAGCAGGGATTCGTCGTCAGAGAGCGCCACTATCACATGGCAAAGGTCCTGAGTGACTTCGAGTTTCGGATTGATCCGATGGGAGAGAAGCAGGCCGTCAATACACCCTTCCCAGTCCTTGTTTTCGTAAAGGGCGCGAGCGTAATTGTAATAGAGATTCTCGTCATCTTTGACCATCTCGATTGCTCGGCGATAATACTGAACCGACTCATCAAACAGGCCGATTTTGCGCAGGGCGATGCCGAACTCATTGAAAAGATGCTGATTCTTGCCGTCAAAGGCAGACTGAATCTGCACCAGTTCATTCATGATCTCGCGTGTCCGTTCCACCTCTTTTCGCGTGGAGCAGATCAGGCCAATGCCGAACAGGGCGCGGATATTCCGGGCTTCGAGCTTGAGAGCGCTGCCGTATTCCATCTCAGCACTGTACAGGCGGCCTTCCTCACGAAGCGCATCGCCCCGATCCAGGGTCTCGGCCAGTTCTTTCATGGCCGGGAGAACCGTGGTTTCGTAGTAGCCGAAATGGGGGGTGTACTCATTGATGAGCTTATGCAGGGGGATGGTGGCCGGTTCGCCGTCGGGCAGATCATTGTCGTTGATTTGGCGAAGCTCGATGCGCTCGGGGCCGGTTTGATGCGCATACCAATACTGGCGATCATCAGACGTGGCATCGTTCGTATCGCTCGTGTCCGAGTCAGATATCGAGGAAAAGACGCACTTGATGATCCCGTCTTCTGTCAGATAGTCCCAACCGGAGACCGTTCCATTGCTCTTGGGCGTATCACCCAGATCAAGCTTGAAATCATCCTTATCCATAACTCTTGATCGCATCAGCTCTTTTGGTGAAAGACATGGCCGAAGTAGCCCCATTCCTCATTGCGGTCCACACCGACATTTCGCCCTGCACCGCCTTTCCAGGTGACGCCCACTGCCAGCTCAAGCTTGAACTTTCCACCAAGAAGGCGAGTGCAATTGTCAATGGAGAGGGTGACGTCCTCCTGGCGGAAGGCTTCAACATCGTCCCATCGAAAGCTCAATGCCGTGTCGCGTCGGGCATGATAGACACCGAGGACGTCCTTGGCCTTGCCCTGGCTCAGGAACTGTTCTGGGCGAGGGATACGGCGGGCGGCATCGACCTGTGTAAAGGATACGGGTCGGCCTTCGTGGAATATCTCCATGCCGAATTCTTCGTCCTGCATGGCAATCCCTTCGCTGACAAAAAGCGGTGACAGGTTTGCCCCAACCACCTGATTGACCTGTTTCACTTTCTGGGAAGAGGCCACTCCCAGCGCTATATCCATGAGAAGGACATGCCACTCTCTGCGTCCATAGGCGGCCACTCCGGCAGAGATCGTCTGTTGCGAGAGGAGTATGGCCCCGACACGATAGCCGGTGCCGAACATGGTGACGTCCAGCCGCTTAGACACGTTTTCCTCCTAAACCTTCCGTGGGAAATTCCATCATTGCTGAAGAGTTGCTCTTTTTTAGTAGTGTTTTGACTTGTTCCGCGATTTCAGTTGGCACTTCTGGTTTGCCGTGCTTTTCCCGCTTCTTCGGATCATCCGCCATGATGGACATGACTTGTCCCAAGCTAATTGCTGCGGTGTGGTCGGGGTCGAGTTTCAGTGCCTTTTGCACGAAAAGGAAGCAGTGCTCCCAGTCGTTTTTCTCATAAAAAACACGGGCCAGATTGTAAAAGAGATTCTCGTCATCTTCGGTCAACTCGGAAGCGCGAGTGTAGTAGCGTATGGATTCTTCATAGAGCTGGTTCTTCCGCAAGGCAATGCCGAACTCGTTGAACAAGTGCTTGTGGTCTTCGTCGAAAGCCGCCTCCATGGCGACCAGTTGATCGAAAACTGCCAACCCCTTTTCCCTGTCGTTGCGTTCCAGGTACACAAGCCCAAGTCCGAAGATGGCGCGGACATTGGTTTCGTCAACATCCAGTGCCCGTGTGTATTCCATCTCGGCAGAAAGCGGCTTGTTGTTCTCACGGTGCTTGTCGCCCTTGGCAAGGGTTTTGTTGAGCGCCGCCATGGCCGGTTGTACCTGCTGATTGTGAATCTCGACCTCAGGGGTATACTCCGAGAGCAGGGTCTCGCGGTCTACGTATGTCTCATCGCCCACGGGAACGAACTGCGGATTTATTTTGCGTATGGCATACGAATCCTCGTCGCACTGCTTGGCGAACCAGAGGTTTTTACTCTGTTGCTTTTTTGCGGTAGTTCCGGTCCCGACTTTGAAGGTCGTCACCGTTGAGAAGACGCACTTGAGAGGCTCGTTGGTGTTCTCGAGCCCTGGACATCCCGGTTTCACCTGTGAACGCATTTGGGTCCTGGTTTGCATTGTCTATCTGCCCGGCACTGATGTGGCCGGAAGTCATCCCCCCGATGACAAAGATGTAAGTAGTGTATATGTTACCGCCGATTATGTCGATTCCAATAAACAGTTGTTTTGATCAGTCTCCACCTTACCGCTCACCACTTTCACCGTCATTTATAATGTGGGACTGGACAAGCACGGATGACGATTTATCCTACTTTACGGTTGCGGTGGGCATGTAGGAACCGACCGTTGCCAGTATTGACCTTTTGAGCTATTGAGTCTCTCTGTCCCGACAGCCTTTGGTTGTGGATAAACCATGCATTCGGAGTAATACATGCCGATATTTGAATATATTTGTAACGATTGCGAAAAAGAATTCGAAGAACTCGTATTTGACAGGGATGAATGTCCCAATTGTCCCGGCTGTGGGTCTTCGAAAACCGAAAAGCTGATGAGCGCGGTTCGTTCTCGCGTTGGCGGCGGTGCACCGGATATGGGAGGCGATTCCGAAATGGCCTCCGCTCCTTCCGCCCCCAGTGGATGCGCCGGTTGTTCCGGCGGCGACTGTTCCAGCTGCGGCTAATTCCAGACCGCCTTCTCAAAACGGCACCAGACCACAAGGATATCATGAAACAACTCGTCATTGCCACGCGCGGTAGCGCTCTGGCCCTCTGGCAGGCCAATCATATTAAGGATCGACTTGAAGCCGAACACCCCGGACTGAGCGTTGAACTGCTCAAGATCAAGACTAAAGGGGACAAAATTTTGGACGTCCCGCTGGCTAAAGTCGGCGGTAAAGGTCTGTTCGTAAAGGAAATCGAAGAAGCATTGTTGGATGGACGCGCGCATATTGCGGTTCACTCCATGAAAGACGTCCCCACCGAACTGCCTGAAGGACTGGAAGTCGGCATCATCCCCGAGCGTGAAGCACCGACCGATTCTCTGCTCTCCGTCCATTACGATGGACTGAAAGGGCTGCCCGAAGGTGCTGTCGTCGGCACCTCTTCCCTCCGTCGTCAGTCGCAACTGGCCACCCTGCGTCCCGATCTCAAGATCGAGTCCCTGCGCGGCAACCTCGATACCCGCGTCAATAAGCTGCTCAATGGCGACTTCGATGCCATTGTTGTTGCCACCGCCGGTTTGAATCGACTGGAAATTTCAGCGCCCAAGCAGGAGATCCTCGGACCGCCGGACTTCCTTCCTGCTGTAGCCCAGGGTGCCCTCGGTATCGAATACAATAAGGATAATACTGAAGTGATCGAAATGCTTCAGTTCCTCGATCACACCCCCTCCAAACATCAGGTGATGGCTGAGCGCGGTTTCCTGACCGGTCTTGACGGTGGATGCCAGGTACCCATCGCCGCATGGTCTCAGCTTGATGGCGACATGGTTCGCCTCACCGGCTTTGTGGCCGATGTCGATGGCTCCAATCCCATCCGCATGATGGCTGAAGGCAAGGTCGAGAATGCCTGGGATATCGGCATGATTCTGGCCGGAAAAGTCTTGGAGCAGGGCGCCAAGGAAATCCTTGATCGCGTATATGCTCGCGAGTCTGCATAGTCTTTATATACTCCGGCCCGGTATTCCGGGTCGGAGTCTTTTTTAGGCTATCAACGAGTCTTTATCTTTTTTCGTAATAAAATTTGAATCCCGAATGGGCCAATTGTAACGAATAGATGTCCAGAGCAAAATTTTCAGTAAAAAAAATCACCAAAATCAAGATGGTTGGGGAACGATCCCTTCGCGATCCCCGAAATCCCCTAAAGGTTTCCATCGCCAATCCGATAAGAACCGTAAATAC
>MDTD01045100.1_pt1 | contig 10215 bp, 9 predicted proteins | sample 811221 | NCBI WGS metagenome assembly MDTD01 (sample SAMN05326646, study PRJNA326480) | marine metagenome | isolation source: seawater | place: Pacific Ocean: South West | collected 2011
CATAAAAGATAGATTATTTTCTTTTTTTAATCCTGAAATGGGCACTCATAATTTTCAATCAGATAAAGCATTAGAAGCTATTATAAGCGGAGGTTTTTTTGGAAAAGGAATTGGTGAAGGAACCTTAAAAAATAGAGTCCCCGAGGCGCATACTGATTATATAATTTCAGTTATCTCAGAAGAGTTTGGTGTAATTTTTATAATGTTAATTTTATTAGTATTTATGATTTTAATAATTACTGTTTTAAAAAAAGTATATATTGAAAATGATGAAAAAATTAAACTTATATTGACGGGCTTAATCAGTTTAATTTTGCTACAAGCGTTTATTCATGTTGGTGTAAATATAAGATTATTTCCCACAACTGGTATGACTTTACCTTTCATAAGTTATGGCGGATCTTCAATAATTAGTATTTCTATTATTTCAGGTATAATTTTAAACTTAACTAAAAGAAAATTGTAATTACATGAAAACAAATATTCTTATTACAACTGGTGGTTCTGGTGGACATGTAGTTCCAGCTGAAATTTTAAATGATCATTTAAAAGACCAGTTTAATGTTTTTACCTCAACTGATCATAGGGGCTTAAAATATTTTAATAAAGATAAAAGTAATTTGATTATTTTGGATACACCAAGATTAAATCTTAATTTATTAATTTTTTTTAAGATTTTTAAGATTTTTTATCTTGTATTAAAATCCTATTTTTTTCTTAAAAAAAACAAAATTAAAAAAGTATTTTCAACAGGTGGTTATATGTCATTACCGATTTGTATTAGTGCAAAATTATTAAAATTAGAAATTTATTTATTAGAACCCAATTTAATTTTAGGCAGAGCAAATAGATTTTTTCTTAATTTTTGTAATAAAATATTTTTATACACCAAAGAACTTAAAAACTTTCCACAAAAATTCGAACATAAGATTAGAATTATTACGCCGCTAGTAAGAAAAAAATTTTATGATGATAAATTACAAAAAAAAAACAGTGATAAATTTTGTATTTTAGTGGTAGGGGGCAGTCAGGGGGCAAAAATTTTCGAAGACATGATATACAATGTAATGATAAAATTACCTAAAGCTGATGAAATAAAAATAATTCAACAAACACAATTCAACAATATAGAAAATTTAAAAAAAAACTATGATCATATGAAAATTGAAAATTATATTTTTGATTTTGACGACAACTTTAATGATTTAATATTTCAATCTGATCTATGTATTACAAGAGCTGGAGCATCAACTTTAGCTGAGTTATCAAAAATGAATAAGCCTTTTTTAGCGGTGCCTTTAGCAACAGCTAAAGATAATCATCAATTTGAAAATGCCCGATATTATGAAAAACTAAATTGTTGTTGGATTATGAGTCAAAAAAATTTTAATTCTGATAATTTAGAAAAGTTTTTAAAAAATATTTTAAATGATAAAAGTAGTTATAATATAAAAAAAGATAATTTAAAAAAATTAAATTTCCAAAATTCATGGAATAATGTAAATCAAAAGCTATTAAATATAATTAATGAAAATTGAACTAGCCAAAAAAGAGACACTTCATTTTATTGGAATAGGAGGAATTGGTATGAGTGGACTCTCCTTAATTATGAAATCTAAGGGTTTTAAAATTCAAGGTAGCGATATTGCATCAAACAAAAATATTGAGAAACTTAAAAAACAAAATATCAAAATATTTATAGGTCAAAAAAAACAAAATATTAAAAATGTTACAATCGTAGTTATTTCTTCGGCTATTAAAAAAAATAATCCTGAACTTGTTGAGGCTCAAAGAAAAAAATTACCAATTATAAAAAGAGGTAAGATGCTAGCTAATCTAGTTTCACTTATGAAAAATATTGTCGTAGTGGGCTCTCATGGTAAAACCACCACCACTTCTTTAGTAAGTTCTATTTTTGAAAAGACCAAACTCGACCCAACTATTATCAATGGTGGTATAATAAATTCAATTAAAAGTACTGCAAAATTAGGTAAAAGCGATTGGTCAATTTTAGAAGCTGATGAGTCTGACGGAAGTTTTGTTCATATTTCTCCTACTTATTCAATTTTAACGAATATAGATAGGGAACATATGGATTTTTATAAATCTATTAAAGATTTAAAAACTTATTTTATTCAATTCATCAAAAAAGTTCCTTCGTTTGGTAAATCTTTTATTTGTATAGATGATAAAATTAATAATGATTTAATTAGGGAAATCAAAAATAAAAATTTTTATACTTATGGCACTAAATCAAGTGCTAATTTTTTTATTAAAAATGTTAAACAAGATAAATTGTATTCGAAATTTGATATAATAATAAATTTACCTAATAAAAAGAAAACTACTATTAAAAATTTTAAAATTCCATTGTTAGGAATTCATAATATCAGAAATTCAGTTGCTGCTATAGCAGTTTCATTAACTGTTGGAATTTCTGTATCTAATATTAAAAAAGGCTTGGTAAATTTTAAAGGTGTTCAAAGGAGATTTAACAAAATCTTTACTTATAATAAAATTGATTTTTATGATGATTATGCACACCATCCAACAGAAATAAGATCAGTTTTAGAAGGTGTAAAAAAAGTTTTTCATAATTATGAAAAAGTTTGTATTTTTCAACCACATAGAATATCTCGGTTGAAAGATTTAAGAAAAGAATTCTCTCTTTCATTTAAAAATGCAGATACTGTAATCCTATGTCCTATTTACACAGCTGGAGAAAAAATTAAATTGGGCTTTAGTTACCAAAAATTTGCTAATGAAATTATAAATAATTCGAAAGTAAAATTATTTATGGTTCAAGATAACGTCCAATTATCTAAATTTCTTAAACATAATATGTATGGTAAAAAAATTGTAATCGGTATGGGCGCAGGGTCCATCTCAAATTGGATGAAAAAATTGCCAGAGTTAATGTAATGGAAATTGATCACTTAAAAAGTTTGTTAAAAGAATTTGAGCCAAACGTTATTTATAATCAGAACCTTAAAAATAAATCCTGGTTTAATATTGGTGGTAGATCAAAAGTTTTTTTTAAAGCACATAATTTAAAAGATTTAATAAGATTTCTGAAAATTCTAGATAATAATGAAAGAATCTTTGTAATTGGCGCAGGTTCTAACACTCTAATATCAGATAATCTTTTTGATGGAGTTGTAATTAAGTTAAGTAAAAATTTTAATAGAATTTCTTTACTCGGAGAAAAAATAATTATTTCCGGCAGTGCTGTTTTGGATAGAAAATTATCAGATTTTGCGGCAGAAAATAATTTAAGTGGCTTCGAGTTTTTATCATGCATTCCTGGCTCAATTGGTGGAGGAATTAAAATGAATGCTGGATGTTTTGGTTCAGAATTCAAAGATATTTTAATATCAATTCAAGCAATAGACCAGAAAGGTAACTTAATCACAATTCCATCAGATAAAATAAATTTTGAATATAGAAGTAGTAATTTATCTGATGATTTGATTTTTTTAAGTGCATCTTTTAAAGGTGTAAATAGTAATTATAATAAAATAAATAAAGAGATGAAAAAATTGCAAGCAAAAAAAGAGATAAATCAACCTACAAAAATTAAAACCAGCGGAAGTACTTTCAAAAATCCGATTAATCAAACAAACAAAAAAGTGTGGGAATTGATTAGGGAGTCTGTTTCGCTTGATACTAAATTTGGTGATGCACATATATCTGAAAAGCATTCTAATTTTTTTGTTAATAAGGGCAACGCATCTTTTAATGATATGAAAACATTAATTGATTTTGTTTCAAAAAAAGTTTTAGAAAAAACTGGTGTTAAATTAGACAAAGAAATTAAAATATTAGAATAATTTGAAAAAAAAAATTTTAATAATTTCTGGTGGTATATCCAAAGAGAGAGCGATTAGTCTTGAGACTGGTAAACAAGTCGCAAAGGAACTTAAAAAAAATGGTTATAAAGTAAAAATATGTGAGCCTGATCGAAATTTATCGGTAATTACTAAAAATTTTAAACCAAAAGTTATTTTTAATGCCTTACACGGGCAGTTTGGTGAAGATGGATATATTCAATCAATCCTAGAGAGCATCAGAATACCTTACACTCATTCTGGTGTAATTTCTTCTGCAAAGGCAATGGATAAAGAAATCTCAAAAAAAATCTTCATTAAAAATAATATATTAACACCAAAATATTTTATATATCACTTTGATAAAACAATTAATGAATTAACAAAAATCATTAAAAAAAGAATAAGTTTCCCAGTTGTAATTAAGCCAATAAATGAAGGCTCAAGTGTTAATGTTTTCATTTGTACCAGTAGCAATCTTAAAAATAAATTAAAGCTATTAAGAATTTACAAAAAAATAATGGTAGAACAGTTTATACCTGGAAGAGAAATCCAATCTGCCATAATTGGAAAAAAAAAAATTAGGTGCTATAGAGCTAAAACCTAAAAGAAAATTTTATGATTATGAAGCAAAATATAATACTAATGCCAAAACTAAGCATATAATTCCTGTTGATTTACCGAAAAAAAAATATCAAGACCTGATGAACATTACGTTTAAAACTCATAATTTATTAGGATGTAGAGGAGTAACTAGATCAGATTTTAAATACTATGAAGGTAAGTTTTATCTTTTGGAAATTAATACGCAGCCTGGTATGACAAAACTTTCTTTAGTTCCTGAAATATCAGCTTACAATGGTATTAATTTTATAAATTTAATCAAATTAATTTTAAAAGATGCATCAATCAATAAGTAAAAAAATTATTCTTTACTTATTTTTATTTCTTTTTCTTGTAACTATTAGCAACACCACAATAAGAGATTTAAGTTTACCAAAAATAAGTAATATTAAAATCTCTGGACTTAACCTTTCAGAAACCAAAGAAATAGAAAATGTTATTAAGAATTTAAATTTCGAAAGCCTATATTTTTTAAACAAATTAGATATTAAAGAAAAACTTAACTCTATTAAAATTATTGAGGAGTTTAGTATCTTTAAAAAATATCCATCTACTCTATTAGTCGATATTAAAAAAACGAAATTCTTAGCAATTACTAAAAAAAATGGATCAGATTATTTGTTTGGCTCTAACAGAAAACTAATTAAAAATAACAATATGATTTCAAACTTACCCTATATTTTTGGTGATCCGGATGTTAAGGAATTTTTTGAATTTAAACATAAAGTTGATAAATCAAAATTATCTTTTAACGAAATATCAAAAATGTATTTTTTTAAGTCTAATAGATGGGATGTTGAAACTTCCAAAGGGTATTTGATAAAATTACCAACAAATGATATTGAAAACTCCTTAAATTTATTTATCAATCTACAGGAAGATAATTTCTTTCAAGATAAAACTATTATTGATTTACGTCAAAAAAACCAAATCATAATTGATGGCAAATAATCTGAATAATAAAACCTTTCTTTTTGTAAGTAAAAAAAAATTTATCATAATTGTTTATAACAATGAAAATAAGATTATTTATAAAAATGAGGTAACTAGAGAAAGCAAAACAAATATATCTATATTTGAATTTTTAAATGAATTTTTAAAACAAAATATTTTTGAGATTGAAAAAAAAATTAGCGAGTTTATTAAGAATATTTTTCTAATAATCGATCTGGATGATGTTTATTCAATTGAACTGTCTATTAAGAATAAGCTTGATAATATTTTATTAGATAATCACTCAATTAATAACTTATTAGTAGAAGCCAAAAATTCATGTGAGAAAACATTAAAAAACCTTAATGTAATACATATGATAATTGATAGATTTTATTTAGATAGTAAATCTTACGAATTTTTGCCTGATCAGCAAAATTGCAAAACACTGGCAATTGATTTGAGTTATATTTGTATATCAAAAAACATTTTAGAGGATTTTCATAAAATTTTAAGTCAGTATCAAATATCAATAGAAAAAGTACTGTGTAATAGGTACCTTTCTAATTTTTTGGATGAAAATAACATTGACCTTTTTTTGACTGCTCAAAAAATTTTGAGCGGATTTAATGAGAATGAGGTTTTTTTGACAAGTAAATCCTCAAAAAATATAGGTTTTTTTGAGAAATTTTTTAATTTTTTTAATTAATTTGTATTTTCTCGTAACATTAGTTGTTTTTAATTTGGGTAATTACAGGTTTAAAAATCTCTCGTGTCACTTTTAAATCAAAAAACTATTAAAAAAACTGTCTCATTCACTGGAGTAGGTCTTCATAGTGGAAAAATTGCTAGGCTAAATATAAAACCTTCAGACCCAGATACAGGAATTGTTTTTAAAAGAATAGACGTAAAAGATAACAATTTTGTTTACCCAAATTTTCTAAATGTTAGTAGCACAGCACTTAACACTACTATAAGTAACAGCTCAGGAGTGAAAGTATCAACCATAGAACATTTAATGGGCGCTTTATTCGGTATTGGAATTGATAATGCACTTATTGAAATTGATAATGAAGAAGTGCCAATTTTAGATGGATCAGCTAAGGATTTTATAAAAGAGATATTAAAAGTTGGTTTACAACTAAGTGAAAAGCCTATCAAGATTATTAAGATAAATAAGAAGGTTGAATTTAAAAATAATGAAAAATTTATTTCAATACAACCATCAAAATTAAGTTTAGATATAGATTTTCAACTAAAATATCAAAACAAAATAATTGGAAATCAGAGAAATAATATTAATGTTTACGAAGATGATCTTACAGAAATTTTTAATTCTAGAACTTTTTGCCTTTATGAGGACATTGAGGCTATTAAGAAAAATGGTTTAGCAAAAGGTGGAAGTTTAGAAAATGCTATAGTTGTTAAGGATGATAGCGTTTTAAATTCTGATGGTTTAAGAAACTCGAAAGAGTTTGTAAATCATAAAATTCTAGATTGTATTGGTGATCTATATACTACAGGTTATAGAATTATAGCTAGTATTAATTGTTCTCAAGGTGGACATTATTTAACAAATAGTTTGTTGAGAAAAGTATTTGAAAAAAGGGAAAATTTTTCTATTATCGAAATTCAAGAGAGAACCCTTCCTCACACATTAATCAATAGAAGCTTACTTAGATCAATAGCTTAAATTATTATTCATCTTTAGAGTTTTTTTAGTATATTTACTTAAAAATGTTAAAAAAAAAAATTATATTAATTTTCTTTACTTTTATATTTTTATTTTCTTGTAGTAAAGAAATAGAGAACGTTTCTATAATTAAAGAAACCAATCAAAAAGTTGAAATGATCTCTGCATACGAGAAAGGTATGAGTTTAATGGAAGTAGGGGATTATTTTGCTGCTAGTAAAAAGTTTTTAGAGGCAGAAATATTGTTTCCACAATCTGATTGGGCACCAAAATCAGTTTTAATGGCATCATATTCTTACTATATGCAAGATTATTATTCATTAGCGATTCAAAATTTAAAAAGATATTTTCAAACTTATCCAAAAGATACAAACAAAGCTTATGGCCATTATCTTCTCGCAATGTGTTATTATGAAACTATAGAGGGAGAAAAAAAAGATCTTGCTCCTTTAATATTATCTAAAAAAGAACTTAACTTCATTATTAAAAATTTTCCTAATACTGATTATGCCTACGACTCTAGATTTAAAATTGACTTAATAAATGACATTTTAGCTGCAAAGGAAGTTTATATAGGCAGACATTACATTAAAAAGAAAAAATGGATACCTGCGCTTAACAGGTTCAAGAATGTTTTAGAGGAATATGAAACAACAGTCCATGTAGAAGAGGCAATACACAGATTAGTAGAAATTTATTACAAATTAGGCATGGAAGAAGAGTCTCTTAAATATGCGTCATTGTTAGGTTATAATTATAATTCTGGAAAGTGGTATGAAGAAACATATAAGATTTTTAATAAAAAATACGAGGTTACTATTCCAAAGAGTAAAAAAGAAAAAAGTAGGATTTTAAGTAAGATTAAAAGTCTTTTTTAAAAAATGACTAATGAAAAAATCAATCAAAAATATTTAGAGAAGATAAAGCTATTTCAAAAATATAATAAACACTATTACAATTTAAATAAACCAATAGTTTCAGATCAAATTTTTGATAAATTAAAGTTAGAAATACTCAATCTAGAGAAACAATACGAATTTTTAGATCACAAAGACTCTCCTAAAAATTCTGTAGGTTTTAGGCCATCCAAAACTTTCAAAAAAGTAAAACATAGCATACCAATGCTATCACTGAATAATGCTTTTGGTAAAGATGACCTTATTAATTTTGAAAAAAAAATTTTAAATTTTTTGAATGAAAAACCAAACTTTATTTTGGAGTATAGTGCAGAACCTAAAATTGACGGTATATCTGCTTCTTTGATTTTTAAGAAAGGTAAGTTTATCTATGGTTTATCAAGAGGCGATGGAAAGGAAGGAGAAGATATTACAGAAAATTTAAAAACAATCGAAGATATACCAAAAAAAATAAATTCGAAAAATTTCCCTGATGATATTGATATAAGAGGAGAAGTATTTATCCAAAATAGTGATTTTAAAAAATTAAAAAATAAGTTCGCAAATCCAAGAAATGCTGCCTCAGGGTCTTTGAGGCAGAAAGATCCAAAAGAAACGCAAAAAATTCCATTAAGATTTATTGCTTATACTTTTGGTTATGAAAAAGGTTTGAAAGTAAAAACACAAAATGAATATTTAAAAAATTTAAAAGATTGGGGCTTTAAAACAAACCCTTTTAACAAAACTATAAAAACAGTAGATAATCTAATGAAGAATTATAGTGAAATCGAAAATAAAAGAGGTGAAATAGATTTTGATATTGATGGAATTGTTTATAAAATTAATGAATTTAAATTACAAAAAAGATTAGGAAATGTAGCTAACGCTCCAAGATGGGCGATTGCGCATAAATTTTCAGCAAATAGCGCTATTTCAATAATAGAAAATATCGAAATTCAAATTGGAAGAACAGGAGCACTAACCCCAGTTGCAAAAATTAAATCTGTTAACATAGGAGGTGTTGTAGTATCAAATGCAACTTTACATAATGAAGAGGAAATAAATCGAAAAGATATAAGAATAGGTGATACAGTTTTAATTGAGAGAGCTGGAGATGTTATACCTCATGTAATTTCTGTAGATTTAAAGTTAAGAAATAAAAATTCAAAAAAATTTAGTTTTCCCTTAAATTGCCCATCTTGTGGGTCTAAAACTGTAAAAGATTATAATTTTATAACTAAAAAAGAAGATGCAGTCAGAAGATGTTCAAGCGAAGGTTATGAATGTGAAAAAATGGCTATAGAAAAAATTAAACATTTTGTTTCTAAAGAAGCTTTTAACATAGAGGGTTTTGGAAAAAAGATTGTAGAAAATTTCTGGAATTTAAAATTAATTAGACTTCCTCAAGATATATTCAAACTTGATTTTTCTAAGATTCAAGGTTTAGATGGCTGGGGAAAACAATCAGTAGCTAACCTAAAATACTCAATAAATTTGAGAAAAACGATTACTTTTGAAAAATTTATATATTCACTAGGGATAAGACATATCGGTTTAGAAAATGCTAAAATAATATCTAAAAACCTTAGATCGTTAAAAAACTTTATTGCACTATCAAAAAAAAATAATTTTGATGATTTAATAAATATTGACGGAATAGGGGAAACTCAAATTAATTCTATAAAAAATTTTTTTAAAAATAAGACTAATTTAAATGTTTTAGAAAGTCTTGAAAAAGCACTAGAGGTAAGAGATGCAGAAATAAAAAAAACTGATGGTTTGTTAAATAATAAAACATTTATGTTTACAGGCAAATTAGTAAACATGAGCCGCTCCGAAGCAAAATCAATAATTGAACAAAATTCAGGATCAATAGTTAGTAATGTCACTAAAAAACTTGACTATTTAATTGTTGGTGAAAAACCAACAAGTAGAAAAGTGGATGCTGCAAAAAATTTAAATGTAAAAATCTTAGACCAGCTCTCTTGGCTTAAAATGATTAAATAAAAGTTGCTAACCATTTCTTCTCTTTTTTGCTCAAAAATGGTGAAATTTTAGAGTAAACTTTCAAATGATAATTGAAAAGATAGTTTTTTTCCTTATTTGTCAGTAGTTCAGAGTTAATTAAATCTTTTTCTATAGGAGCTAAAGTTAAATTTTCAAAAGATATTTTTCCTGCAATTTTTTTAACATAGACTAAATTTTCAATACGAATTCCAAATTTATCTTTTTCATAATAACC
>MDTD01101502.1_pt1 | contig 10215 bp, 8 predicted proteins | sample 811221 | NCBI WGS metagenome assembly MDTD01 (sample SAMN05326646, study PRJNA326480) | marine metagenome | isolation source: seawater | place: Pacific Ocean: South West | collected 2011
AATGTCTGCACCGGCCACGTCCTGACTCAGGTATTTGGGATCGAAACAACCTTCGATATCCTCGCACCATACGTTTCTAACCTGAATGAAGATCAGTGGCAGGAAGCCCTGGAACAACCCGATCAACTTTATTACCTGGCAGATGATTTTCCTGTCCTGCTGAAAGCGAATGTGACAACCTGCTGATTCTCATCCAAACCTGTCTGTCAACCCTGCCAGTCGGCATGGTTGATGCGGGAAGGCCGAACGCTCGATCTAACCGTCAACCAAAGTCAGAACCATGACTCTATTGAGCAAAAAGAAAATAAAAGTTCTCGTTGTCGATGATTCGGCAATTGTGCGACGTGTTTTCAGCCAGGAACTGGATCGAGATCCGGAAATCGAGGTGATTGCCACAGCCCCGGACCCATACGTTGCCAGAGACAAAGTCGTTAAGCTCAAGCCAGATGTGTTGACATTAGATCTGGAAATGCCTCGTATGGATGGCCTTATGTTTCTCAAGAAACTGATGAAGCACTATCCTTTGCCTGTCGTGATTGTCTCTTCACTGACTCCAAAGGGGAGTGCACTGGCTCTGGAAGCAATGCGTGCAGGTGCAGTTGATGTGCTCTGTAAACCTGGAGCAGCTTATTCAGTAGGAGATCTGTCTGTTAATCTGGTAGACAAGGTCAAAGCCGCTGCCAGAGCTGTCCTCAATAAACATCAGCTTGCAGCACAGGCTGATATGGTCAGCAAGCCACTGGCCAGCCTCACGACGACCACGAATCAGGTGGTCGCAGTAGGTGCATCTACCGGCGGCACAACTGCCCTCGAACACTTTCTGAAAGCAATGCCACCGAATGCACCAGGCATTGTCATCGTCCAGCATATGCCTGAACATTTTACCCGCTCTTTTGCAGATCGCCTGGATGAGCTCTGCGCAATCCACGTAAAAGAAGCAGAAACCAACGACCCCGTTGTCCCGGGTCGTGCATATATCGCTCCTGGAAACCAGCATTTACTGCTTCGTCGTTCGGGTGCCCGATACTATGTCGAAGTAAAGTCCGGTCCTCTGGTCTGTCGGCATCGGCCTTCTGTAGACGTCCTTTTTAAATCTGTTTCGACTACCGCCGGAGCAAACGCTGTAGGTGTCATCATGACCGGTATGGGCCGTGATGGTGCAGATGGCATGAAACTCATGCATGATTCCGGGGCATACTGCATTGCTCAGGATGAAGAGACCTGTGTCGTGTATGGCATGCCACGTGAAGCGGTGGAGCGAGGTGCCGCGGACGATGTGCTGCCACTTCCACGCATTGCTCAGGCAGTACTGAACCACGTCGAAAAGAAACAAACCGCACTCCACCGTGCCGCTAAGGCCGGCTGAGATAAACCTTTCATACCAGAAACTACCAACTATTGCATAAGGCGGAACGGAGGTACGCATGCCGGCTGTCGATCCTGGAAAAAGTAAACCCACGATGAGCTTCGAGCACATTAACGCATTTGTGGAGGCTGCTGTACGCACCTTTACAGACATGTGTGAAGTCCAGACTGAACGCGATGGCGACCTACAGGTCCGCAAAGGCATGTTCGGCACCTATGATCTCATAGGATTGATCGGCCTTTCCGGTGATGTACGCGGGGCCGTTATGCTCACCATGCCAGTTCTCACCGGGAAACGCTTGGTGAGTAGCTTTATCGGTGAACCCATTCGCGAAACAGGCGCAGACCTGATGGATGGGTACGGTGAACTGGTAAACATCATTGCTGGCGCGGCAGCTGCACGAATGGGAGATGGCCACGTGCAGATATCCCTGCCGGCAGTTTTTATCGGAAAGGATATGAAAACAAGCGCACAAAACAACCGACCGTGGATCATCATCCCGATGAAATTTGAATCCTGGGGTAAATACAACATCGAAATCAGCAGGGAGGGCGTATGAAAGTTCTACTAATAGACGATTCCATGACCATGCGTCGTATCCAGAAACGCGTGCTCACAGGAATGGGATACGAGGATATTGTCGAAGCAGGCAATGGCAAAGAAGGGCTCATGCGCCTGGTAGAAAATAACTTCCAGATGGGGCTGATCCTCTGCGATATCAATATGCCTGAAATGAGCGGCATCGAAACCTTGATGCGGATTCGCGCTAATCCAAAAACCAAAAGTATCCCTGTCATCATGTGTACATCGGTGGCAGAGAAGCAGCAGGTCATGGAAGCCCTTAAGGCTGGTGCCAATTCCTATATCGTGAAACCCTTTGAACCGGCAAGCCTGAAGGAAAAGATCGAAGCGGTCATCACTGGCTAAAAACCTTCTCCCAAAATGCCTGTATAGCTTCAAGGGGAAACGGTACGGGGAAGGACCTCTCGGATGACTTTGGTCAGATCCCGCAGGATGATCGGCTTTTGAAGGATTCTGGTAACCCCCATTCCTTCCAGACTGCCAGGCTCCAGGTCAACGCTATTCCCGGTGCATAAGATAATAGGCAGATCTGGTCGAAGATCATGAATCGCTTTGGCAAGTTCATCACCACACATGACCGGCATGGTCATATCAGTGATCACCAGATCATATGCCTGAGGATTCTCTTCAAAGGCCTCAAGTGCCTGCGGACTGCTATTGTATGTGGTGATGGTGAAGCCAAGCTCAGGCAGAACATCTGTCGCCAGTTTAGTCAAAGTTATTTCGTCGTCAACAAACAAAATGCGTTCTTTCCCTCGCGACAGCGTATCTTCTTCCACAGAAGTTTCATCTGGAGGACTTTCCGTTCTGGGAAACAACACCGTAAAAGTCGAGCCAATATCAGGGATACTAGTAACAGAAATGCTTCCACCCCAATCATGGACAATACCATGAACGACAGCTAAACCCATACCTGTACCTTCTCCAGGGTCCCGGGTGGAAAAGAATGGTTCGAATATGCGCGGCTGTAAATCCGTGGGGATACCTACACCTGTATCCGATACAATCAGCTTCACATAGTCTCCAGGGGGTAAGCTACGTTCATCACTTGATACGACCTTTACCTCTACCAGGTCAATTGTCAGCAGACCCCCATTCTTCATGGCAAGACCAGCATTTGTCCCCAGATTAAGCATGATCTGGTTGAGCTTTGTACGGTCCCCAAGAATATATGCATCTGTTTTGATATTCATCACGATTTCAATAGAAGAAGGGAGTGTGTGCTTCAGCATTTTGACAGTACTACGCAAAGCATCAGCGATGTGAACTGGTAGACGCTCTGCCGAATGGGAGCGAGCAAACGTCAAGATCTGATTTACCAGCTCTTTTCCCCGCTGACTGCACTCAAGGATCTGGTTCATTCTGGTCGAAATGGCATCCTCTTGCTGCGTTAACTTCACAAGCTCGGCAGTGCCAACAATTGCTGCAAGTATATTATTGAAATCATGAGCGACTCCACCAGCCAATGTACCAATGGCTTCCAGTTTCGCAGATTGATTGAGACGCTTTTCCATCTGCTCCTGACGGGTGATATCAATCACTGTTCCAGTGACTCGAAGGGCTTTGCCTTCTTTATCACGGTCTGCTACACCACCGCGAGCGAGGATCGTGAAAACCTCCCCATTCTCCGGATGACGAATACGTAACCTGATTTCTCCCTTACCTTTCATTCCATTGAGAAGAGACATGAGCCCACGACTGGTAGCATATTGATCTTCCTGCAAGACAAAGTTGGATTCCCAATCAGGAAGTGAAAGTAAGCTGGGAACTCCAAATGTGGATTGAGCACGCTCTCCAAAATGAATCATACGTGTTTCAACATCGTATTCCAGAACTGAAGCAGATGTCAGATCCAGTGCCTGACTCAAACGTAATTCGAGCTGCCTGACTTTCGAAATATCCCGCAAAATGGAAATGAAACATGAGACTTCGCCATTTTCATCTCGAACAGCGGTTACACTGACCTCCACCATGACTGAATGGCCGTCTTTACAAGGCAGCTTCAGTCGTTGATTCCGCTCTCCTGGATCGCTGTTCGAGGCTGCGCCCAAATCATAATTCCGCCCGTAAATGTCCTCCAGAGGGCGTCCCAGTAACCGTGCTTCAGAGAAACCGGAGATTCTGGAAACAGCATGATTGACATAGGTGATTTCGCCCTCGACATCTGTTATAATCACACCTTCTGCAGTCTGTTCAATGGCTGTGCCAAGCTTGATCAACTGGGAAGAGGCGTTCTTTAACTGCGAAGTCCGATCCTGAATCAATGCTTCCAGACGATCCTGATAAATACGCGATTTCTCTTCCGCCAACCGTCGTCTTTTGGCATGAGTTGAGAGCTTTCTATTCCAATAAAGAGAAAGAAGCAAAAAGGCAACGATGGGAATACCAATCTTATAGACCAGACTATAATCTGGTGGCTGCTGCACCTGAATAGACATCCATTTTCGTTTGAAAGCCTGTTGCTCCTCAAGTGATACCTGATCCAGAGCCTCATCCAGAATGCCAAGCAGAACCGGCCAGTCCTTACGGATAGCCAAACGCTGCTCGCATACAAATGGTACATCACCAATAATCCGCAAACTGGCATCTCCTTTTTCCATGAGTGCATGGGTCATGGGCAAGACACTCTCAACCATGCAATATGCCTCTCCCCGTCTCAGCGCCAGGATCCCTTCAGATACAGTGGGGACCGTAAGCAGGTGCAATTCCGGGTGCATCTGTCTGAAATAATTTTCTGCAGCACGATTTTTGCACACCACAATGGTCTTACCGGCCAATTGATTAAGTGCCTGGATATAGCCAGCATCCGCCGTTCCAAAGATCGCAATATCCAACGTCAGATACGATTTGGTAAATAAAAAATGTTCACTCATGGAATCATTCTCAGGCAAAGTACAAAGCAGATCAACCTGCTGCATGACGCCCAGGTCCCTGGCATGCATGGCTGAATCAGCTGGGATCAGCTGGATGGTCACATCGAGAGACGATTCCAGATGCTTGAGATAGTCGATCGCTATTCCTTTTGGCTGACCATTCTTATCCATCCACTCGACTGGAGCCAGATGCGGATCGACAGCAACCCGAATGAGTGGATGGTCCCGCAACCATGTTCTCTCTTCTACCGTCAGGGGAAGATGCTGCTGGGCTTGAACTCCCTCTGCAATATGCAACCAACGTTTCCTGATGGCAGCATGTTCCTGAGTTGATATGGAATCAATAGCTTTATCAAAAACAGCAGTCAGCAAAGGATCATCGTTACGAAGACCAACATGGGCCTCGCCCAAATCACTATGTAGATATAGCAATGCAACCCGCAGATTGTACATCATCTGGCTATCTATAATATTCTGAACCACCGGCAGATCATCAAAAAAAACATCGATCTGACCCTCCGTCAGCAATTTTGCAGCTACAAGAGACGATGATGTTTCCACAAGTACGGAGTCCGGGCAAATCTCATCAAGAAGGGCTATCCGAACAGAACCTGCGACCACACCAATTCGCATACCATTAAAATCGCGCAGGGTGTGGTAGACCCGTCCGTCATCTTTAGCAATCATTGCCTGGGGGGTTGTGCAATAAGCCTTGGAGAAGTTGAGAAACTGCTTTCTGTCTTCCTTGATGGAAGCAGTCATGATACCATCCACCCTGTGGTCCAAGGCCAGCTTCAATCCCTCGCGCCAGGTCGTGGGATAATACTGAATCCCAAGACCGAGCTTTTCTCCGATAAGACGCATATAGTCCACACTCAATCCACGACACGTCCCATCCCCATCCACAAAGTTCATGGGCGGGTTTTCTGAATCAAGTGCAATGGTCACTGATTTAGTCGCCAGGACCCAAGCACGCTCTTCAGAAGACAATTGTGGCTTTCCACCCCAAGCCACACATCCGATGAACAACAGACAAAGCTGCGCCAACCGTTTTGCCAAACATATTATATGTGACCTTGACATGCAGACTCGTGACAAGAGAATAGGGATCCGCCTACAACTGAATACAGAACGCTCTTTACATTATACGCCGTTCCGCAGCAGACCCCAAACATATAAAGCCCGACGAAGCAAAAGATTATTCGGATGAACCAACCTCAACTGGAAACCAGTGTACCAACACTGAAGTCCTTGCGAATAACACGAGACAAGCTGTCTGGATCATTGAAGTTGAAAATGATAATCGGGATATTGTTGTCCATACACAACGAAAATGCAGTAGAATCCATGACCTGCAAACGCTTAGCTAATGCTTCACTGTAGCTGATGGTGGAATAACGGGTTGCGTCAGGCACCTTCATTGGGTCCGCGGAATAAACGCCATCCACCTTGGTTGCTTTCAGAATGGCTTCTGCCTTAATTTCGTTCGCTCTTAAAGCAGCAGTGGTATCTGTGGTGAAAAATGGATTGCCAGTACCTGCGGCAAAAATCACGACGCGTCCTTTTTCAAGATGGCGGATGGCTTTTCGGGCAATAAACGGCTCAGCTACCTGATGCATCTGAATAGCGGTCTGCACTCGAGTTGGGACCCCCACACGCTCAAGGGCATTCTGCAATGCCAAAGCATTCATGACGGTGGCCATCATGCCCATGTAATCTGCAGTAACACGATCCATACCAGCTTTGCTGGCACCGAGACCGCGAAAAATGTTACCACCACCTACAACCAGAGCTATTTCCACTCCCTCGTCAAAGATAGCCTTGATGCGCCCAGCCAGATGCAGGGTAGAGTCAGGATCAACACCATATGGCAATGAACCTTTCAACGCTTCGCCGCTGAGTTTGAGTAGAATGCGCTTGTAGGAAATGCTGCTGTCCATAAATCAGATAAGTCCGGGAAATGTGAGGTTAGGTGGCATCGGAAGAGCCATGTAGAAGGCAAGTCAGTATACACGGTGGTCTCTGCCCCCGCGACCCAAAGTTACAACAAATTCCAATTCTATTTTGCCACCAAACCCTCAGGTTCGAACCCTCCTTTTCGGTAAAGACGATAGGCGATGTCCCCTTCCTCCCCCGATTCAGCAAAACGCTCAAGCCAGGCAGCTGCCTGACCCGTAAACGTATCAAGATCATGTTCGGTAATCAGACCAAGTGGCAAAATGTCCTGTCGCAGCATATTGAGAGCTCGCATATAACCGACAGCCGATACTTCATGTACAGAAAACCTGTTCAACTGCGCCAGTCTGGCCCAAATCATACTAACATTCAAAAAGATATTTTCCGGCATCTTTTGTTTTAGTTCCAAATGCGCTCCTATCGCGATCACGACTCCTCGGCTGAGGTAAAAGGAAGTCATCCAGTTGATGCCCCACCTGCGCCTTAGTAAACCTGCCAACGGCAAAGCGCATTCGTGTATCGACCAAGACTCATGGTCCGGGTGTAGCACGTCACTCAATGAAGCCGAATTATCCACCAGATTCTTGAATTGGCACAACGATTCTGACTTCATTTCAGCAATAACTGGAGAAGGATTTTCGGTAATAAGAGTTTCCACGCTACAATCGCCATCCAGCATGGGCTTCAATGCACGAAGTCGCGAAAACATACTGAGCACCGGACTTTTACCCGCACCTTCAGCGTCTTCGCAATCCCAGCGATCCAGAAGGCGATTTATGCAGGTTTCCTGCGCTGTAACAAGGAAAAACTCCATCAGTGCTTCACGTGTTACCGGCAGTTTTTCCCAGTTCAAAATGACATGATCCACGGTGCGCTGCAACAGTGTTGGTTGATCAGAAAAAAATGCCTCTGCGACTAACACAACCGGAAGTTCATATTCATCATACGCTTCCGGTTCGCCATCAGCTAAAATTCTGTCGATCAGGACCAGCAATTGCTTCTGCTCATTCGTTTCATATGCGAAACTGATGAGATCATCGACCTCTTCAGGCTCAAAGCTGGATAATATATCCGGGTCAACAGCAACCGCTTTCCCCATCAAATCCAGCAATGGCTTCGCAGACATTTCATCAAGCAACCGATCAAACTTCTCCAAAAATTCTGTAACTACAAGCTCAAGCTCATCTCCATCATCAGCCAGATCTTCCTGTTGGTCCCTGGTTTTCAGGTTTTCAAGCAGAAATCGATGTTCCAGATCTTCCCGTGAAACCGAAACTGGTACCGCATAGCCATCCTCAGGTTCAAATTTTTGGCCACTCACCTGCTTGATATACTGGCTTTCAATTTTGCTCAGACAGCATTTTTTATACTTCTTGCCACTGCCACAGGGACACGGCTCATTTCTTCCAATCATCTGCGTACTTTCAACTCAGATTAATAATGCTTATTAGATTCGGCACAGCATAGCACTGAAGGATCGTTCTCGCCAGAAAGGGAAAAGGAATTGAGCGGTACAACACACATTCCCCGTTGATTAGGTAGACAATCAGACCTACTGTATGCGGTCGTCCGGCGCTTCGGCGCCTCCGAAACCGACAGGAGAAATCCGTGATCATAGCTGATTTAGCAAAAATTGAAGGCCGTACATATCCGGCTCGTCGTCGTACCCAATCCATGGTTGGCCAAGGCCTGCCTATCACCGCAGAAGGTTTCTGCATGGGTTATGTGACGCTTGAGCCAAATGGCGGCCAGGTGCCCTGGCACAATCAGGATTCTGAGGAGATCTACTTTGTTCTTGAGGGAACGGGAGAGATGTGCCTCGGCGAAGAACGCCAGACTGTGACAGGTGGGCAAATGGTCTATATACCACCAACTGTCTTTCACCAGATGACCAACATCGGCGATACTCCACTCAAAATGATCTACTGCTATGCACCCGCAGGCGATGTGGACCATTGGAAACAGGAACTCAGCGGTACACTGCCCAAAGCCGGGATTGATGTTCCCCCTTTGCCTGCAGGTGCCCAACCACAATGCACCGACGCTCCAGCTTCCTGAAAGCAGCGCGTTTAACTTCCATCTCAACCCCACATTTATACTTACTAAAAACTGGCGCAACACTACATGATCCGGACGATGGGCATGGCTGTATGGGGGAAACATACAGCAACTTTTCACCACCCGACTGAAGGACCATCTCCATGACCAAACCCGTAGCATTTGTAACGGGCGCCGCCCGAGGTATTGGGCGAGCTTGCGCCGTTGCCTTGGCTGAAGCAGGCTTTGACCTGGCTGTAGGCACCAACCGTTCATCAACGGACGAGACGATTGCAGCTTGTGAGGCTGCCGGTGCAACCTGCACCACTGTCGTCTGCAACGTTTCCGATCCTGCAGCCCGTCAACAGGCCGTCGATGACATCAAACGCACCTGGGGCCGTCTGAACGTACTCGTCAACAATGCAGGCGTAGCGCCGAAAGTGCGCGCAGACATGCTGGAAGCCGACGAAGAATCCTTTGATTTCGTTGTGGGCACCAATCTCAAAGGCCCTTATTTCCTGACTCAGCTCATATCCAACTGGATGGTCGAGCAGAAAAAAGCAGCTCCTGAGCAGTCATTTAGCATTGTAAACATCGGTTCTATCAGCGCTTATACGGCATCGCCAAATCGCGGAGATTACTGCCTGTCAAAAGCTGGTATTGCCATGATGACCAAGCTGTATGCTGTGCGTCTGGCGGACGAGGGAATCGGTGTCTACGAGGTACAGCCAGGTATCACAAAAACCGACATGACGTCTGTCGTGACCGAAAAGTATGACAAACTTATCGCCGATGGCCTGACCCCGATCCGCGAATGGGTATTGCCGGAACACGTCGGCACTGCCGTTGCGGCATGCGCATCAGGAAATATTCCCATGACCACCGGCCAGGTGCTTAACATTGATGCAGGCTTCCATCTGCGTTCGCTGTAAGGTTGGAGGAGGTCAGCCACGCTTCGAGTGCCTGCATATAGGCAATCAGGCGTCTTCGAAGCAGCTGACCTTGCTCGAACAGAGCTTTTTGCTGCTGCACATATTCCCGTTTGCCTTCGGCAGTTTCGATGCAGATGGGTGCTAAACCAATCCCTGCGACATCATATGCACTGGCGGCCATATCCAGGGTACGGGCTTTGACCGCCATTTCAAAGCAGTCAGCAACCAGGTCTGAACCAATCCAGGGATGAAATTTCGTCGCCCAGCGATAAAGGTCCATGTTGGCATGCAGACAGCCGGGCTGCTCACACTCATGCCGATCATCGGCCTGAGGCTGCACCGTATTGAGAGGACGGGCCTTTTCCGTAAAAAAGCGGAAAGCATCAAAATGCGAACAACGCACGACATGGTTGTCGACCACCTCATTTGTCTTTTCCTGCCCCAACCGCAAAGGCAGGCTATGGCGGGG
>MDTD01133342.1_pt1 | contig 10215 bp, 8 predicted proteins | sample 811221 | NCBI WGS metagenome assembly MDTD01 (sample SAMN05326646, study PRJNA326480) | marine metagenome | isolation source: seawater | place: Pacific Ocean: South West | collected 2011
AGCCCGCAGGGCGGTTTGGCCATATTCAGTTCATCAATGATTCAAAAGCCACAAATGGTGAAGCCGCCGCCACGGCCCTGGCCAGCTTTACCCGCATCCATTGGTGTGCTGGCGGCCTTGCCAAAGAAGACGGGCTGTCCGCCTGCCAGCCGTTCTTAACCCATGTACAGCATGGTTATTTCTATGGCGATTGTGCACCGCAATTTGAACAGGCGGTTGCGGGCAAAATTGACACCAGCTGTCATCACACCCTGCAACAAGCGGTGGAAGCGGCGGTGATGTCTGCCTGTCAGACGCCCGCAGATGATCAGGTCATTCTGCTTTCTCCGGCGGCGGCCTCATTTGATCAGTTCACCAGCTTTGAGGCCCGCGGTGAGGCCTTCTGCCAGATAGCCGAACAACAGATCGCGCATCTTAAAGCTGCACAGACAGCAGAAGAAAGGACGGTGGGTCATGTTTGACAGAACAGACAGATCCCGCATCGGCGTGTGGTGGTGGACAGTTGACAAGATGATGCTGGCCAGCATTTTCCTGCTGATGGTGCTGGGCGCCGTTCTGGTGATGGCCGCCAGCCCGCCTGTGGCCAGCCGCATCGGCTTGCCTGAACAGCATTTTGTCTGGAAACAGATGATCTTTTTACTTCCCGCCACGCTGATTATGCTGATCACCTCTATTTTAGGCCCGCGCGCCATCCGTGCTCTGTGCCTTTTGGGACTTGTCGTTGTCAGCGGGCTGATGGTGGCCACATTGGTTGTCGGCCCAGAGGTGAAAGGGGCGACCAGATGGCTGACCATCGGCGGCTTCCGGCTGCAACCTTCTGAATTTATCAAACCGTTATTCGCGGTCAGCTGTGCCTGGCTTCTGGGTCTGTGGCGTGAACAGGACAGCTTTCCGGGCTGGGTGTGGGCCTCTGTTCTAGCGGGATTTGTGGTCACTTTGCTGATCCTGCAGCCAGATATTGGGATGACAAGCGTGGTTGTTCTGACCTTCGGCTTTCAGCTGTTTTTGGCTGGCCTTCCTTTGTTGCTGGTCTTTGCCGCGATTGGCCTCGCCCCTCTGGCTGGCTGGGTCGCCTATTCACAATTTGACCATGTGCGTTTGCGGGTCGATAAATTCTTAGAAGGCGGCAGCCTGCAGACTGAACGTTCTATGCAGTCCTTTGCAGAAGGCGGCTGGTTCGGTGTGGGCCCTGGGGATGGCACCGTCAAACAGTACCTTCCCGATGCCCATGCTGATTTCATCTTTTCTGTCGCCGCAGAAGAATATGGGCTGCTGGCCTGCTTGCTTCTGATCGGAGTCTACAGCTTTGTTGTGATCCGCGGCTATGCCCAATCGCTCGGCCGGCCCGATTTGTTCACCATTCTGGCGGTGTCGGGTCTGACCACACAATTCGGCGTACAAGCGGCTATTCATATGGCCTCATCAGTAGATATGATCCCCACCAAAGGCATGACCTTACCTTTAATCAGCTATGGCGGGTCTTCGCTGATGGCCAGCGGCCTGACACTCGGGCTGATCCTTGCCCTCACCAGAAAAAGCCCGCAAGCGCCGTCTCCCTCTTATGACCATCTGGCTCAGGAGGCTGTGTGATGCGCCGCTCAGATACCCACATGAAAGGCCGTATCTGGCTTGCTGCTGGCGGGACCGGCGGGCATGTGTTCCCGGCCATTCACACCGCACATGCCCTAGAAGATCGCGGTTTTGATGTATTCATGATTACAGACAAGCGGGGCAAAAGGCTGCTGCCGGAACAGATGAACAGAGCTGTCATCGCTGCCGCCTCTCCGTTTGCAGGCTCACGGCTCAGCCGGATATGTGCGCTGGTCAAACTGTCTGCCGGTTTTCTGCAGAGCCTCGCCCTGCTGTTACGCAGGCGGCCACAGGCGATTGTTGGTTATGGCGGCTATCCGGCAGCTGCCCCGACTCTGGCAGCCTGGCTGCTGCGTATACCTGTCTGGCTGCATGAACAGAACGCGGTGATGGGCCGCACCAACCAGATGTTGTCCAGGCTGGTTCGCCAGGTCTTCACCAGCTGGCCGGAAACCCGTGGCCTGCCCTCTTCTGTCCGGCATCTGCATACAGGCCTGCCGGTGGCAAAAGCCTTTACCGCCCTGCCTGACTATATACCAGCCAGAGACACAGGACCGCTTCATCTGGCAGTGTTTGGGGGATCTTTAGGGGCACGCCTGTTCGCAGATATCATCCCGCAGGCTGTTGGTCATCTGCCTGCTGATCTGAAACGCGCTCTGCAGGTCAGCCAGCAGGCAAGGGAAGACCAGATCCCGGCCCTCAACGCCATCTATGCAGAACAGAATATAGCTGCAGATATCCGCCCCTTCTTTGCTGATGTGGCCGGGGTTATGGCATCAGCTGATCTGATCATCAGCCGCGCCGGGGCCTCAACAGTTGCTGAACTGGCGGCGGCGGGCCGGCCATCAGTTCTGATCCCCTTTGCCCATGCCCTTGATGGTCATCAGCAAGCCAATGCTAACCAGCTTGCCGGTGTCGGCGGCACCGCATCATTGAGCGAAAAAGACGCGTCGGCTGCCCATCTGGCAGAGCTGCTGGAAGAGCTGCTCAGCACACCAGAGCGGCGCCAGGAACAGGCCAGGGCGGCCCGTACAATCGCCCGTCCGGACGCGGCCAAACAGATCTGCAGCGTTCTTGAACAACATCTTTCCAGCCCGTCACAGGAGGCCGCATGACTGCTCTGCCCTTGTCCATTGGCATCATACATTTCACCGGTATCGGCGGTATCGGCATGAGCGGCATTGCGGAAATTCTGCATGAGCTGGGGTATCAGATCCAGGGCAGTGACCTCAGTGAAAATGCCAATGTGGCGCGGCTACGCTCACGCGGCATCAGGGTGGAAACCCCGCAAAGGGCCGAAAATCTGAAAGATGTGTCGATCGTTGTGATTTCCACCGCGATTAAAGATGACAATATTGAGCTGATCGAAGCCCGCCGCCAGTTTCTGCCTGTTGTGCACCGGTCGGAAATGTTGGGAGAGCTGATGCGGCTGCGCTGGTCAGTGGCGGTTGCTGGCACTCATGGCAAGACCACGACCACTTCACTTGTCGCGACCTTGTTTGACACTGCCCGGTTGGATCCAACTGTTGTTAATGGCGGCATCATCTCCAGCTGGGGCAGCAATGCCCGCCTGGGTGCAGGAGACTGGATGGTGGTTGAAGCAGATGAAAGCGACGGCTCATTCTCGCGGCTGAAACCAACTGTAGCGATCGTCACCAATATTGATCCTGAACATCTGGACCATCACGGGTCTTTTGAAAATCTGGAACAGGCCTTTGCCAATTTCATCTCCTCTATTCCGTTTTATGGTTTTGCGACCTTATGTATTGACCATCCTGCGGTTCAGCGGCTTCTGCCGACCATTTCAGACCGGCGGGTGATCACCTATGGTCTGTCCACAAATGCAGATATCAGAGCTGCCAATTTGCGGCATGAAAATGACCGGATGATTTTTGATGTGCTGATATCAGACAGGCTCGGCATGCAGACCAGCCGGATTGATGATGTCATCTTCCCGATGCTGGGGGAACATAATGTACAAAATTGTCTGGCCGCCTTGTCTGTCTGCCTTGAGATGGGGCTTGATATTGACCTCATCTGCTCCGGCCTTGCCCAGTTCAAGGGTGTCGGCAGACGCTTTGATATCAAAGGCGAGGCTGGCGGCATCACAGTGATTGATGATTATGGCCATCATCCGGTTGAAATCAAAGCCGCATTGGATGCCGGCAGAATGTATTGTGGCGAGAACAAGCTGATCGCTGTGGTTCAGCCCCATCGGTACAGCCGCTTGCGCGATTTATTCTCTGATTTCTGTGCCTGTTTCAATGAGGCAGATCACGTCATTGTTGCTGATGTATATGCCGCCGGCGAAGCCCCGCTTGAAGGGTTCGAAAAAGACCAGCTGGCCGAAGGGCTGCGGGCTTATGGTCATCGTTCTGCCCATGTTCTGGATGATCCTGATGAGCTGGCGACTACCATTCTTGCCTATGCAGAGCCAGGCGATCTTGTGATGTGTCTGGGGGCCGGGTCGATCACCCAATGGGCAGCTGATCTGCCAGAAGAGCTGCAGCGTCTGCAATCAGGCGATCAGCCTTCTGAACAAGCGGAGGGCTCATGATGTTGTCTGCTGAGACATTCACAGGGGTGAACGGGCGTCTGCAGCCAATGGCCGAGCTGGCCGGACTGACCTGGATGCGGGTGGGCGGCCCGGCTGACTGGCTGTTCAGCCCGACCGATGTCAGTGACCTGCAGACCTTTCTGCAGCAATGTCCGGATGATGTGCCGGCGACCTGTTTGGGTGCAGGGTCAAACTCGCTCATTCGTGATGGCGGCATAGACGGTGTTGTGATCTATCTGGCTTCTCATTTGACCCGGGTGACACATGAAGGGGATGAGGTTTGCGCTGAGGCAGGCTGTGCAGACAGCGAGGTCGCGCGCTATGCGGCAAAGCAGGGCCTGAGCGGCCTTGAATTTCTGGTCTCTATCCCCGGAACAATTGGCGGCGGCATTGTCATGAATGCTGGTTGTTATGGCACGGAATTCAAAGATGTGCTGATCGAGGCAGAAGGGCTGACCCGTCAAGGTGAACTGGTCCGCCTGAAAGCTGCTGATCTGCAGCTGTCCTATCGCCGCAGCCAGCTCCCTGCCGGTATGATTGTGACCTCTGCCCGGTTCCGGGTTCAGCCAGGTGACAGCGCGGCCATCCGCAAAACAATGAAACAGATGCTGGCGAACCGGGCCGCCAGCCAGCCTGTGGGTGTGCGTACAGGCGGGTCAACCTTTGCCAATCCTGAAGGCGGCAAAGCCTGGCAACAGATTGATGCTGCCGGCTGTCGCGGGCGGCAGAGAGGCGGGGCCAGCGTTTCAGAAAAACATTGTAATTTCCTGATCAATCAGGGCAACGCCACCGCAGAGGATATTGAACAGCTGGGTGAAGATGTACGCGCCGCCGTAGCCGCCCATTCCGGCACAGAGCTCAGATGGGAAATCAGACGTATGGGCCGGCCGCTCAGCCAGCAGACCACAAAAGGAGGTGCAGATGGCCGCACATGATCGCCGTGTTGCTGTCCTGATGGGCGGCTGGACATCAGAAGCGGCTGTCAGCCGCGTATCAGCCAGCTTCTGCAGCAAGGCCGCACGTCTGGCCGGGTGGGACACAGTAGAGGTAGAGCTTGACCGGGATCTGATGGAAAAGCTTGACGATATCCAGCCGGACCGCGTCTTTAATGCCCTGCATGGGCAAATTGGTGAAGATGGGTCTGTTCAGGGCCTGCTGAATATCCTGAATATCCCTTATACGCATAGCGGCGTTCTGGCCTCTGCCACAGCAATGGACAAAATAAGCTCGCGGCTGATTTTCAGTTCTGTCGGCGTCTCTGTGCCGCCATTGCTTGCTCTTCAGGAAGACAGCCATGTCCAGCCTGCCGATTTCACCGGTGATTATGTGATCAAGCCGCGCAATGATGGCTCCAGCGTCGGGGTGGTGATTATCAAAGATGGCCAGCCTGCCCCTGAACGCAGCCTGTGGAACGCCAGCACCCAACTGATTGCTGAGGAATATATCCCCGGCCGAGAGCTGACTGTTTCTGTTCTTGATGGCCGGGCTTTATGCGTGACCGAAATTCACGTCCCTGATCAATTCTATGATTTCGACGCCAAATATAAAGTTGGCGGCTCACACCATACTGTGCCTGCAGATATCCCGGAGCCGATGACATTGCTGGCCTGTGACTGGGCAGAGCGCGCCTTTGCCATTCTGGGCTGCCGCGGTGTGGCCAGAGCCGATTTCAGGTGGGATGAAGAAGAAGACGCGCTGTATATGCTGGAGGTAAACACCCAGCCAGGCATGACCGCCACATCCCTGACCCCAGAACAAGCCGCCTTTTGTGGGATTTCAGGTGAAGAGCTCGTCAACCATTTGCTGGAGATTGCGCAATGCGACGATTAATCAGCAAATGGACACAACGCCAGGACACCCCCGATACGGGCCGGATCAGCTGGAAAAGCTATGTCCGCTTTTTTGCTGCAACCTTCCTGACATTTTGCGCCGGGGCCCTTTATCTGAAAGCTGATCAGGTAAAGACTGAACTGACCGCCTTCAGCATCCAGCAGGGCTTCAGCCTGAAGTCGATTGAGGTTACCGGCCGCAATCATACGGATGCAGATGCCATTCGTTCTGTGCTGTCTGACTGGCGTGAAACCTCAATCTTCACAGCTGATTTGCAGGCCATCCGCAGCCAGCTTCTGTCTCTGGGATGGGTGAAAGATGCCGTGGTCAGCCGCTATTTACCAGACCGGCTGGTGGTCACTTTATATGAACGCCAGCCTGTGGCTCTGCTGCAGACGCCGTCTGGCCATCAATTGATTGACACAGATGGCGTGCCGATCACAGGGGCTGATGTTTCTGCTTTTGCGCATTTGGTTGTTGTGTCTGGTGACGGGGCTGCACAGCGTGTGGCGGCTTTGCTGGGCATGTTGGAATCAGAACCTGAACTGTTCACGGATGTCTGGGCGGTTCAGCTGATCTCAGAACGGCGCTGGGATATTCATATGCGGTCTGGACTGACCATCAAACTGCCTGAAGAAGACCCGGTTCTGGCCTGGTCACGGCTGGCCAAACTGGAACAGGACACAGCGATTACTGCGCGTGATCTGGCCTCTATTGACCTGCGGGTTCCCGGCCAGCTGATTGTCAAACCGAACATCCCGATCAGGGGCAAAGGGAGCAAGACATGATTACGCGCCCGAAAATGGTGCCCCGCGGGCCCTTTGGCATCCTTGACTTAGGCTCGTCCAAGCTGGCCTGTCTGATCGCGCAGAAATCCACCACTGGCGAGGTTAGGCTGCTGGGCCAGTCAATGCATGTCTCAGAAGGCGTCAAGCAGGGCGAGATTACCGATATGAACAAGTTCAGCACCGCGGTAGGCAAGACCGTGAACGCGGCTGAACGGAATGCAGACACAACCATATCCACCATCCATATCGTCACCCCCGGCGGCAGCCAGCATTTGAGCACACATACCAGCAAGATTGATCTTCATGATGATGTGATCAGCCGCCGCGATATCACGCGCCTGTTGCAGCAGCAGGACCAGATCAGACCAGCTGCCGGCCAAGTTCTGATCCAGAAACAACCTGGCTGTTATCAGCTTGATGATCAGAAACAGATTGATAATCCGCTGGGCATGTGCGGACGCGCTCTGGGCATTGATTTCACCACTCTGGCGATGTCGCAGACCAGCTATGCCAATCTTCGCCAGGCGGTCCAGCAATGCCACCTTGAACTGGGGTCTGTGCATCACAGTGCGGTGATGTCAGGCCATGCCTGCCTGACCGAAGATGACCGCGATCTGGGCACATTGCTGATTGATTTTGGCGGCGGCACAACCTCTCTAGCGCTGTTTGCTGATGGCCAGTTACATTTTGTCGGCACGGTGCGTATGGGCGGGCTGAATGTGACCCGCGATATCGCTAAAATGCTGTCGATTTCTATAAGCGATGCTGAACGGCTGAAAGCGATTGACGGGTCTGTGCTGCCTGCGATTGCCGTTGCAGAACAGGTTGAACGGTTCAGCTTCCCCAGCCAGGGAGACAATTTTGTCTTGTCAAACACGCTCTCAGCTGATGACAGCCTGACCCTGTCCAGTGGCCAGGTCATTCAAAGACAATTCTTGAGCGATATTATCCGCACCCGGTGTGAAGAAATTCTGGAAGCCATTGATGAGCAGCTGAAGACAGCCGGTCTGGGGCCGGCACGCACCTATAATCTGGCCTTAACCGGCGGGGCCAGCCAGCTGACCGGTATGTCAGATTTTGTATCTGAATTCTGGCAGAAGCCTGTTGCGCTCCGGCCGCCGACACCTCTGTCCGGCCCGGATGGGCAAATCTCAGGCGGCTCATTCTCTGCCTGTATGGGCCTTGCCCGCCATATCCAGTCCACAGAAGATGACGCGATTCAAATTCCCAGAACAACACCTGCAGGCAGCGGCATGTTCGGGCGTCTGGGCGCCTGGTTTAAGGAGCATATCTGAGCCATGACCAGAACCGCCCTCTTCTCATTTTTATTTCTTATGACTGTCCCTGATCCGTCCAGACCCGGAGCAGGACAGCCTCATCATTACCAGCGGTCTGATCAAAAGGCACATCAACCCCATAACAAAGGGAGACTATCATGACAATCAACCTCAGTGTTCCGCAAACCATGCAGGAATTACGGCCGCGCATCACCGTTATTGGTGTGGGCGGGGCAGGCTGTAACGCGGTGAACAATATGATCGATGCCAATCTCGAAGGTGTTGATTTTCTTGTTGCCAATACAGACGGCCAGTCGCTGGCCCATTCCATGGCGCCACGCAAAATACAGCTGGGCAGCAGCCTGACAGGCGGTCTTGGCGCCGGATCAAAACCGGAAATGGGCCGCAAGGCTGCAGAAGAATCTTTGGATGAGGTTCTGGCCGAACTCGCCGACAGCCATATGGTGTTCATCACCGCAGGTATGGGTGGCGGCACCGGTACAGGGGCAGCCCCTGTGATTGCCCGCGCCGCCAAAGAGCGCGGCATCCTGACCGTCGGTGTTGTCACCAAGCCGTTCGATTTTGAAGGCAAGCGCAGAATGGAACAGGCTGATGCAGGTGTTGAAGCCCTGCAGGCTTATGTTGATACGTTGATTGTGATTCCAAATCAGAATCTGTTCCGTCTTGCCAATGAAAGGACCACTCTTGCTGACACCTTCCATATGGCAGATGCTGTGCTGCATCAGGGCGTGTGTGGGGTAACTGACCTGATGATCAAGCCAGGTCTTATCAATCTCGACTTTGCCGATATTCGCGCGGTGATGTCTGAAATGGGCAAAGCCATGATGGGCACAGGTGAAGCGTCTGGTGAAACCCGGGCCACAGAAGCCGCTGAATCAGCCATTAATAACCCGCTTCTGGATGACAGCTCTATGAAGGGAGCCCGTGCGGTTCTGATCAACATCACCGGCGGCATGGATATGACCCTGTTTGAAGTTGATGAAGCCGCTAACCGTATCCGGGCCGAAGTTGACCCGGACGCAACCATCATCTTTGGTTCAGCCTTTGATGAGAAACTGGACGGTGTCATGCGGGTATCTGTGGTGGCCACAGGCATAGATGCCTTGTCACAGAGCGTGCCACTGCCCTTTGCCGAAACCGATACACCAGCGGTCACACCGGCTATGCCTGCGCCCAAGATGAAGCAGGTCATCAATTTTGGGGGTCTGGCCGCTTCTTCAGCCTCAGCCGAAGATGCCGGTCTGCAAGACCAGGAACCAGTAACAGCAAATGAGCAGGCAGATGAGCCGCAAATTACTGTACCGTCTCTGACAGCCCAGCTTCAGCCTGAAGCTGCTGCTGCAGACACAGCCTCAACTGAGGTCAAAGAGCCGGAGGCAGCAGAAACCCAAACACCAGCAGCTTCTGCAAATGCTCAGCTTGATCTGGAAGATGTGACCAGCCAGGCCTCAGAAGCGGGGCCAGCTGAGACAGCCACAGCCGCGCCTGCACCAGAGCAAGCCGCACCAGAGCAAGCCGCACCAGAGCAAGCCGCACCAGAGCAAGCCGCAACCGACGCCAGACATGAGCAGCCGGAACAGCCCAGCCGCACACCAAGCCATGAGCAGGCCAGGGTGATCCGCAGGGCCGCCTATGTGCCTGCAGCGGCAAAGGATGTCGGCACAGATGATGAGGTGGCCCAGACAGCTGCACCCGCCAGCCCGTCTCGCCCCAGCCTGCTGAACCGGTTTTCCGGAATCTGGTCATCCAAGCCGGCTGATCAGGCCAAAACTTCAGCATCAACAACTGAACCAGCAAAGGACAAGCCAGCTGCAAAATCAGAGCCTGTGCTGAGCCGGGCAGATGTTACCCTGCCAACAGTCGAAGAGCCAACCATCATGGATCTGCCTGCTGTTGATGTGGTGCAGCCTAGCCTGCCGGTAACCGCAGCACAGGAAGAAGCTGATCATGATGATGATCTGGACATTCCGGCATTCCTGCGACGGCAGGCCAATTAAACGAAGGCCTGCCCCCTCACCTATCTTCGGCCCCTGCCCGCCTGTGGCAGGGGCTTTTTTTTGCTGCATTGTTATTTTTTTTCAAATGCAACAATCTGTAACTAAAAGTGATTTGTATCCACTGACCAGTTTTTCTAGGTTATTCTAGCTGGAAG
>MDTD01109697.1_pt1 | contig 10213 bp, 9 predicted proteins | sample 811221 | NCBI WGS metagenome assembly MDTD01 (sample SAMN05326646, study PRJNA326480) | marine metagenome | isolation source: seawater | place: Pacific Ocean: South West | collected 2011
GATCCAATAATCATAATAGAATTTTACAGTAAGAATATTGCCATTAATACCAAAACACATATAACAGCGACAGTGCCCCACAGTATAAATTTTGTGAAGTTATTCCATGTATTTTTATGGTTTTCATTATCCATAAATATTACTTTTGTCTTGCTTTGTATTTAGGGTTTGTTTTATTTATTATATAAACTCTACCTCTTCTCCTAACTAACTTGGAATTAAGATCTCTTTTTTTTATAGACTTAAGTGAACTTTTGATTTTCATAAAATTTTATTCTTTAATAAACGAAGATATATAATCTTTCAAATCTATTTTTCCAAATCTTTTAAATACCTTATTATTTAATGAAATTTTTGTCAAAGCAGACGCGTATCTTTCACCGGGTCTTTTTCTTAGATATACTAATTTAGTTTTGAACATGTTTGCAACTTGGATTATTGAATAAGACTTTCTATAAGATATTGAATAATGGCTACATCTATCCTTTTTCCATGCCTCAAAACAAACACTTATAGTATCACTGATATGAGTGAATCTTCTTGTCTGAGTACCTGGTTTTACAACTGGTAATGGTTTCTTATTTTTAAATTTATCCTCAAATATTCCTATTACAGTGGCCATTGGTCCTTTCTTAATTTGTCGAGATCCATATACATTGTAAAAATAAATTACTTCAAATTTGAAATTAAACCACTTTTTCAAATTTTCTAACAACTCTAAATTTTTAGCTTTCGTAAATGCGTATGGTGATAAGTTCTTATCATCACCATAATTTCCAAGAGTTGCTGATGTAGCTGAATAAATTAATTTAATTTTATTTTTTAAGCAAAAATTGAATACTGCATTTGATCCAATAGAATTGGCTTTATAACATTCATCAAATTTTTCAAAACTTTGATATATTCTTGCAAATTCTCCAAAATGAAATACAGAATGAATTTTTTTTTTGATTTTATTTAACACTTTATCAATATCTGAGGTTTCTGCTTTCAAATACTTAATTCTTTTATATTTGCTTCTAATGTGGTTTTTTTTATTTCCAGATGAGTAATTGTCTATGCTAATGATATTTTTTTTTGTTTTTAAGAGTAAATACTCAATTAAATTTGAACCGACAAACCCTGCTCCTCCAGTTACTATAATGATATTTTTCATCTAGAATTTAGCCTGGCAAAGTCCTACTCTTCCGTGTCTTAAGACAAAGTACCATCGGCGCTGAAAGGCTTGACTTCCGAGTTCGGAATGGTATCGGGTATTACACTTTCGCTATAATCACCAGGCGAGAATGATATATAATTAGAATATTAAAATGTCAAATATTTATTTAATCTTTCACTCAAATATTTTAAATTTTGCTAATTAAAATGCTAGCTAATTTATTCATTTTATTTCTTTTACAAATTTCAATTTTAATATTGCTCAACAAATTTGCTTATAAGTTAGATTTCTTAGATTATCCAAACAAAAGAAAAACTCACACAAAACCAACTCCATATATTGGTGGTTTAACTATTGGTATAAGTTATCTTTTCATAACATATTTAATAAATATTGAATCCTTTTTTATCGATTTGATAATTTTTTATGGAATTTTAATTTCACTTGTTGGCATAATAGATGATAAGTTTGATATTAATCCTATCTCCAAATTAATCCTACAATCAATACCAGTTTGTATCCTAATTTCTAAAGGATTATATCTCAACGATATTGGTGAATATGAGATAATTGGCAAAATTTATTTGGGAAATTATAATTTAATTTTCACATTTTTATGCTCCCTTTTGATTATAAATGCTTTCAATTATTTAGATGGAGTTGATGGGCTTTTATCAAGTATATTTATTAACATTTGTTCTTCTTTTATGATTCTTTGTTATTTATTTGATGAACTCTATATGTCTCAACTTTTCATTTATTTCATATTTCCAGTTTTTATTTTTTTTCTATTCAACATCTCTTTTTTAAAACTACCAAAAATTTTTTTAGGAGACTCTGGTAGTACTCTGCTTGGTTTTTTGACAGGTTTTTTAATGATTTTTTTATACTCAAAATTGAATATTGATCCTTCGGTACTAATATGGCCTGTAGGACTAATAATATATGACTTTCTAAGCACTAATATTTTGCGTATTCTAAAAAAGAAAAATGTATTTAGCTCTGGGACTGATCACATTCATCACCAAATTTCAAAAAAATTTAATCTTAATGTTTCTAAATTAAATCTTTTAATGAATATATTAAATTATCTAATAACATTATTAGGAATAGTAATTTATTTTTCTTTAGGCTCTTTTTTTTCTTTAATAGGATTTATCTTGTTATTTTTTTTATATCTTTGCTATAAATTATACCTTGTTAATAAAATAAGTTTATAATTAATTTTATCTATTTTTGTTTTGAATATAACTTTTTATAAAATCGTTAATAGCAAAGCCTAAGCCGTCCTCAAGTGAAATTTTTGGTTTCCAACCATACTTTTTCGCCAAGCTGCTATCTAAAAGTTTTCTTGGTGTACCATCTAATTTTTTATTTTCGTGCTTTATATTTAGTTTTAATTGCAAATGTTTCATAATAAATTTTGCGTAATCATTAATACTTTTCTCAACTCCTGAGCCTATATTTATAAGGGTTTCCTTAGTTTTTTTATTTAGAAAAAAAATACAAGCATCTGCAATATCGTCACTTATAATTACCTCTCTTAAAGGGTTTCCACTACCCCAAATTTTTATGTAATTTTTTTTATTGTTTATTGCATGAATTATTTTCCTAATTAATGCTGGCAAAAAATGCGATGTCTTTAGATCATAATTATCGTTTATTCCATAAGCATTACATGGCATTAAACATTTATAATTAAGGTTGTATTGAAAATTATAGCTTGAACACAAATTTATACCAGCTATCTTTGCAATAGCATATGGTTCATTAGTTTTTTCTAAATAACCTGACAATAAGTATTTCTCTTTTATTGGTTGTTTACAATTTTTAGGATAAACGCAACTAGATCCTAAGAATATTAAATTCTTCACACCCGCCTTGTAACTTCCATGGATAAGGTTATTTTGTATTGCTAAATTTTCATAAATAAATTCTGCTTTTGACTCATTGTTTGCTTGAATGCCTCCAACTTTAGCTGCAGCTATGATAACCGCATCGGGTTTATTTTTTTTCAAAAAAGTATGAACTTTTGACTGATTGGTTAAGTCAAGTTGATTTCTGGTTTTATAAATTAAATTTTGATATTTTTTTAATCTTAATTTTCTTAAGATAGCTGATCCAACAAGGCCTTTATGCCCAGCTATATAAATCTTAGATTTTTTATAAATCATGAATCTGAGTTGTATTCATATTCAATCATATCTTTTATTAGAGATTTAATATTGTGTGTTGGTTTCCAATTAAGCAACTTTCTTGCTTTAAAATAGTTTCCCCTCAATGTATCAACTTCTGCAGGTCTTAAATATTTCTTTTTACACTCAATAATAATGTTATTATTTCCATCAATTCCTTTTTCGTTTATACCTTTCCCATTCCATCTGAGTTTAATCTTTAACTCTTTGGCCACCATATTAATAAATTGTTTGATTGTATATTGTTTGCCGGTACAAATTACAAAATCTTCAGGTTTTTTATACTGAAGAATTTTCCACATTGCTTGAACATAATCAGCTGCATGACCCCAATCTCTCTTGGAATAAATATTACCAAGGAATAGTTTTTTTTGTTTTTTTTGTTTAATTCTACAAAGTGCTCTTACGACTTTTTTTGTAACGAATGTTTCTCCTCTTAATGGACTTTCGTGATTAAACAAAATTCCATTACAAGCAAATAAATTGTAAGACTCCCGATAATTAACTGTTATCCAGTGAGAATAAACTTTTGCAACACCATAAGGACTACGTGGATAAAAAGGTGTTTTTTCAGTCTGAGGAGTCTCAACAACTTTGCCAAACATTTCAGAGGAACCTGCTTGATAAAATTTTATTTTTTTATTCAATTGAACAATAGCCTCTAAAATTCTTAAAGTCCCTAATGCATCAACATTTGTTGTGTATTCTGGTAAATTAAAAGATACAGCAACATGTGATTGAGCAGCTAAATTATAAATTTCATCAGGTTTAACTTTTTTTATTATATTAAAGACTGATAGGGAGTCTGAAATATCACCATAATGCAAGATAAAATTTTTTTTTTTAGAAAATGGATCACTATAAATATCATCTATTCTATATGTATTTAGAGTAGAATTTCTTCTCTTTATACCATGAACCATATAATTTTTTTTTAGTAAAAATTTTGAAAGATACGCACCATCTTGACCGGTAACTCCAAAGATCAACGCGATTTTTTTTTTCATTTAATGATTCAACCTAATATTAGTTATACTTTAATTAATCAAATAAAACAAAATAAATATAATCTTCAAAAAAAAGACAAAATACAAATTTTAATTTATTTTTTTTAACAAAACTAATAAGAGTTTATTATGAATTTCTCTACTTCCAATATTTCCAAGTTGTTTAATCTTAGTAAATATTTTTTTTAAATAAATTAAAATAAATTTTTTTTTACCAAAAAAGGTCAAATAGATCTTCAAATCTTCAATAATTTTTTTCATCATGAACCTAAAATTTGTACTTAAACCGCCAAGCCTCATGAAACACAAAAATTCATTAGAAATAACGTAATCAATTTTCTTATTTTTGAAAATTCTTAAGATATATTCAGTATCAGATGCAATTTTAAAGTTTAGATTGTAATTACCTATTTCATTCAGCACTTTTGTACTCATAATAGTTGCAGTATGAGGGATAAGAAAACAATTTTTCAAATTAAGATTTTTTTCATTAATAAACCAAATTCTCTTAATTTTTTTTTCTTTGTTATAAAAAACACAATTATATATTAGCAAATCTACTTTCTCATCAATGTTTTTTTTTATTTTCTCAAGAGTTTCGGATGAATAAAGAAGATCACCTGAATGCAATAAAATCACAAATTTTCCATTGATATACTTATGAGCATTATTTAAACCCTCAAAACAACTATGATCTTTAATTTGTTTTTTTATAATTTTGTCTGATTTATAATTTTGAATTATCTTAAATGTTTTATCATTTGAAAAGCCATCAATTACTATGTGTTCGTAATCTTTAAATGATTGAATTTTTACACTGTTTAAAGTTTGGGTAATGGTGTCCTGACAATTTTTTGTAACCGTAATTATAGAAAAAAAAGGATCAATCATAAAATCTATATTTAATTAATACCCATATTGCTTGAAGTCCATCAAAAATATTTATTTTTTTTCCTTCTTTATATGTTCTGCCTTTATAGCTTATTTCACATTCCTCGATTTTAATTTTAGATTTACTAACTTTTGCTGTAAGTTCAGGACAAAAAGCAAATCCTTTTTCTTTTAAATCAAATTTTTTTATTAAATTGTGATCAATCATTTTATAACATGTATGTGCATCAGTCAGTTTTTGACAGTAAATTATATTTGTTAAAATTGTTAAAAAATGATTTGCAAGAACTCTAAAAAATGAAATAAAATTTTTTTCTTTATATCTACTTTTTCCAAGAACTCTTGATCCATAAAGACATTTAAGTTTATCTTTTTTCATTTTAGATAACATTTTTTTATAATCAGATGGATCATATTCTAAATCTGCATCTTGAATTAATATTATATCACCAGAACATTTCTCTAGAGCAGTTTTAATAGCAAATCCTTTCCCATAATTTTTATTTTGTAAAATTAATTGGTCAATTTTACCAGTTGATTTGAGTTTTTTTAAAATTTCTCTCGACCTATCTAAGGAAAAATCGTCAACAACAATTATTTCTAAATTTATCAATTTTTTTTGATCAATGACCTTATGAACAATTCTTTCAATTGTATTTTCCTCGTTATAATTTGGAATTACCACTGATAATAACATTTGCAAATTTACTTTTTTTTTTTAGATAATAAACTGATATAATTTGTAATAATACAATGGTTTATTTTTTTATTAATCTATTTATATCCTCAATATTTTCAATTATTTCTGGATATCAATTAGTAAAACTTTCTTTTATTAAGAAAGAATTAGACCCTACCGAGGCAGGCTTATTCGGATTTATTTTTTTGGGTATTTTGTCATTATTTGCCAACTTTTTTTTAGCTTTAGATCCAAATATCAATTCTATCATTATTTCAATTTTTATACTTCTATTTATTTTTCAAATTAAAAATAATTTTAATAGAGGTAAAGAAATATTAATTAGCTCATTGAAGATTTCTTTAATTGCACTAATTTTTTTAGTGTTCTCAAATAATTTTGATCCAGATTCTTTTTTATACCATCTTCCATATTCAAATCTCATTAATGATTATAAAATTTTACCTGGGGCAGGATTAATACATTTTAGATTTGGGACTATCTCCATAATGCAATATATAAATGCCCTATTCAACAATCACATTTTTGGACCAAATGGTATTACTATTCCTACCTCATTAATATTTTCACTTTTTTTTCTTTTCCTTTTAAACAAGATTACTGAGATTTTAAAAAATAAAAGTATATTTTCTATATATAATTTTTTTATTTTAAGTAGTTTTATTTTTCTATGCTTAAGGATGAATAGATATAGTGATTATGGCAACGACCACATAGTTACAATTTTCTTCCTTTATTTTATAAGTATATTTATAAAAAAATTTGATGCTTTTGATATAAATGATAAGAAATATCTAACTCTTTTGGCATGTTTCATATTTACATTAAAAGTTTTTTATTTTGCTCCTTTAATTTTATGCTTGTACTTGTGGGTTCCAAAAATAAATTTTAAGATAATTAATCTTTCAAACGTTTTATGTTTATTTTTTTTATCTTTATGGTTTATTAAAAATATTTTAATAAGTGGATGTATAATTTATCCAGTTAGTTTTACATGTATTAATAAACTCCCATGGTACAACTTGAGTAATAAAAATTTTGTTAATGCCAAACAAATATCTTTATCAGGTGAAGCCTGGGCTAAAAATTGGAATACATACAACATAAAACAAAAGAGTCTTGGAGTCGAAAAGGATAAATTTGAGTCTCAAGAAGAGTATATTAAAAATTTTTTTTGGTTAAATGAATGGACAATGGATCATGGAAAATTCATATTAAAGAAATTATTTCCGTTTGTATCTTTCATCATAATTTTATATCTAATGAACAGAAAAAAAGTGACAAACGTCCAAGTAAAAAAAAATAACAAATTATTTTTTTTATTATTATTTATAAACTCAATAGCTTTATCTTTATGGTTTTTAAAATTTCCTATAATGCGTTATGGATTAGCATATATTTTTACACAAATTTTTTTAATATCTTTTATTTTTTTTAAGGATAAACTCTCACAAAATATCAAGTTTATATTTGTATTAAGTCTTTTTATTTTAATTTCTAAAAATTTAATTAGAATATCAGAAAATTATAATACAAGTTTATACCCTGAAATAGAAAAACAAAATAAATATTTATATATAGATAAAAATAGATTAAAAATCTATTATACAAAAGATTTGTGTGGTTATAAAAATTCGCCTTGTACAAGTTATAAGGAAACCATAAATAATATTGAGGTTAAAAAATTTTATAATTATAAATATATTTCATTAATAAATTGATAATTTAAAACTTAATTAATTTTTTTTGATGAATATTTTATAAGCTTATATTCACTAATTAAAAAACCTAAAGATAGATATATAGTTATTGAAATCCAATTATTAAAAAAACTTCCTGTTGTGGCTAAAGGAAAAATAGAAATAAATACTGATATTAAATAACAATTTTTTTTATTATTAATTTTTTCTCTAAAAAGTTTTTTTTTAAAACTTAAAAATAATTCCTTTGAAATAAAAAGAAATAAAATTGATAATATTAAGAAAGTGATAAAGCCTGTTGCTGACAAAATTTGCAAATAATAATTATGAGGGTGTGTTGAGCAAGATCTGGGTCCACTTTTAAATTTTTCTAAACCACACTTATTTCTAAAAGATTTAATTCCATGTCCAAAAAGTTTTTTTTCTTTAAACATTTTATATGATGTCTTAAAATGTTGATGGTGAATATTATGACCAATCTCTTTATTTACAAATATTGAGGTGTATAAGTTTATATATCTTATTTTAAAATCTTTTTTCCCAATAGCTGAGAAAAAAATTACTGTCATAATCGAGAAGATTATTAAAATACTCTTAAATTTTAGATTAATCATATAATAGGTTATTGTACCTATTGTAGCTAAAACCAATGCAGATCTGTCACCACTAATGAAAATTATCGCTAGACATATTATGAAAATAAATAAAATCTTGTAATCAATGCTAAATACCATTTTTTTGTCACTCTGGCTATGCAAGAAACCTAAATAAATAAACATTACCTTTGATATAAAACTTCCTAAAATTAACTGGTCTCCAAATAAACTACCTACTCTTTGTGTGGCTAAATGAGGTGAAACTTTCATACCAAATATATTTTCACCAGTGAAAAATTGGTAAAAACTGTCTACTAAAAAAAATAATAAAATTGTTTGGAATGTAAGATTAAAATATCTAATACTTCTCTCATCCTTTTCCAATTTCGGTACTAAAATTGCAATTATAAAAGCAAAGAAAATAAAACGAAAATAAAAAAAAGAACTTTTTAGACTTACCAAAATATGGTCGCTCAATAGAGATGAAATATTTATTAAAAGATAAAATATCAAAATTGATAGCAAGAAAAATCTACTTTTTTTGTTGAATTCAAAATTGAGATATTTAACCAGAAAAAAAAAAGAAAATAAAACAACCACTAAATCAGGTAAAAAAGGGCCGGTAATCAAAAATAACGGAAATAATATAACCAAAGGCAACAGATAATCTGTTAAGTCTTTTTGTAATTTAATCATATGAATTATTTTCAACTATTTTCATATACACGAATTAATTTTTTTGAAATAAAATCCCAGCTAAGTTTTTTTAACTTAACATTATTTTTTTTAATTATACTATTTTTAAGTTCTTTTTTTTTAAATATTTTTAATATGTTTCTTGAAGTTCTTAAAATATTATTATTATAAAAAATTAAAATTTTATTATTAATAAGATGATATGAGGCACTCGATTTTGGTAAAAATAAAATATTTTCACAATATAAAGCCTCTTGTATAGATATAGATGGAGTTCCAGGCCATATGGCTATATCACTAATACACATTAAATCTCTTAAATTTTTTATTTTTTGAAATCCTATCCATTTGACTGAATTTTTAAATTTTGAATTTAAAGTAGCTATTTTCATTTTTAATTTTATAGAATATTCATTAGAAGAGTCCCCAACCAAGAGAAGCTTGAAATTTTTATTACTTTTCAGAAGAAACTCTAACAATATTATCAAATCTAAAATTTTTTTATTTTCAGTCATTTTTCCACTATTAAAAATGATAATATCATCTTTCTTAAAATTAAATTTGTTTTTTATCTTATTAATTTTAAAAGTTTTGATTTTATTAAATTTTGAAAAACCCAAAGGTAATATCTCAATTTTATTTTCATTAATTTTATAATTTTTAATTATATAATTTTTTGAATAAGTGTTAATTGGTAGAAATTTATTAATCGTATTCTTAAAAAAATTATAAAAAAATTTCCAAAATATATTATTAATTATATTTACAAAACTTTTATTAGTATTTTTAAAATCTGAATGACAGTCAATGAAAAGTTTTTTTTTAAATAAATTGCAATAAAAAAAAGTAGTAATAAATGTAATTGCTCCAGTATTATGAATATGTATTATATCTGGGTTAAACTTAATTATATCGTATAGATTAAAAAACAAGCATTGTGCATGTTTCTTAGATTCAAAAAAGGTTTTTTTTCTTAAAATTTTAACTTTTTTTATTTTATACTCTTTTTTATCAATTACCCTTTTACCTAATAAAGGAAAATAAATTTTATCATAATTTACAAATGGATAGAATTTATCAGAAGTAATAACTTTAACATTATGTCCATCATTTGCCTGATGCTGAGTTAAAAAATTTTCTTGATAATTTAATCCATCGTTGAAGTAATTTATCAAATGTAGAATTTTCATTTTAAAAAACTATTTTGTAAAAAATAAATTTATAGCATTACAGACATATTTAATTTCTTTATGAGTTAAAAATGGATGC
>MDTD01114351.1_pt1 | contig 10213 bp, 6 predicted proteins | sample 811221 | NCBI WGS metagenome assembly MDTD01 (sample SAMN05326646, study PRJNA326480) | marine metagenome | isolation source: seawater | place: Pacific Ocean: South West | collected 2011
ACCTAAAAAAGGAGAATTTGTAAACAGAAAAGATTTTGAAATAATTGTTGATGATAAGGTTGCTGAAATGAAAGATATGTGGAGAGGAAACAGAAGAAAAAATTAAATTATTTTGAATATAATATTATCTAAAAATATAAATTTTTCTGACTTGAAGTACATGATGGCCTACACGATTCCAGTGTCTGCATTAGTTGGTTTGAAATTTAAAGGGATATTTCTATACTTTACCCCCTTCTATGTATTTTTTATAATTCCAGTTATTGAAATATTTATGACTAAGTTTAGTCTTGGTACAACTGAGAAAACGGCTAAAACAAAAAATAAAGCTCATTGGATATTTGATTTTATGCTCTATTTAAATTTACCTTTAATTTTTGCAATCATACTTCTTTCATTAAATATTATTCCATCAGGTCTAAAAAATTATGAATTTATTGGTCTAGTATTTTCTGTTGGAATTGTAATCAGTTCAAATGGAATTAATGTAGCCCATGAATTATGTCACAGAAAAAATTTTATAGAAAAGTCAATAGGAAAAGTAATGCTTATACCCTCTCTATATATGCACTTTTATTTAGAACACAACTTTGGTCATCATTTGAATGTTGCAACAAAAAATGATCCTGTAACAGCTAAGTATAATGAACCGCTATATTCCTTTTGGTTAAGCGCCATAAAGGGGGAATTAATAGGTGCAATCAAAATTCAAAAACAAAGACTTTTAGTTCAGAATAGGTCATTTTTTTCTTTTTATAATGATTTCTTGTGGTATGCGGTAATTCAGACAATCTATCTTTTTTTAATTGTTAATTTTTTTGGTTTTACAGCACTGATTTTTTCAATATTAATTGCTTTTGTTTCAATTTTATTATTTGAATCTGTTAACTATATAGAGCACTATGGATTACTGAGAAAAAAAACAAGTTCAGGCAGGTATGAAAGAGTACAATTAAAACATTCATGGAATTCCAATCATTCGCTCGGAAGAATAGTTTTATACGAATTAACTAGACACAGCGATCATCATAAAATTTCAAGTAAAAAATATCAAAATCTAGAATCATATGATGAGGCCCCACAATTACCCTACGGATATCCTACCTCAATATTGATAGCTTTATTACCATGGGTTTGGTTCAAGTTGATTAATCCAAGAATACCTAAAGAAATGGTTGAAATGTATTCTAAAAACTAAGCAGTATATAATGAAAATCTTTATCAATATTTTATTTTATTTCATTGGCTTTCAATTGGGTATAGCCCAGATCAATTTAAGTGGAGTTGTAAAAGACACTTTAGGAAGCCCACTAGAACTGGCTAACATAATATTAATTGATTCTGAATCAGGATCTCTTGAGACATTTGCAATGTCAAATGAAAATGGATATTACAAAATGTCAATGAAAAAGAATAAGACCTATAAATTGCAGGTTAGTTACATTGGTATGAATACCCTTAGTCAATCCCTACAAACAAATGAAGTTGATATAGTAAAAGATTTTATACTAAAATCAAATAATCAGTTGGATGCAGTTGAGTTAACATATGAAATGCCTGTTGTTATTAGTGGCGATACACTAGTTTATGACGCAGATTCATTTTCAACTGGGACCGAAAGAAAGTTGGAAGATATTCTTGAAAATCTACCTGGTGTAGAAGTAAATGATGATGGAGAAATTGAGGTGGAGGGTAAGGTTGTCAGTAAAGTAATGGTTGAAGGTAAAGATTTTTTTGATGGTGATTCAAAAATTGCGACCAAGAATATTCCTTCGAATGCTGTTGATAAGGTGCAAATTTTAAAAAATTATGCTGAAGTTGGTCAATTAAGTTCAGTTCAAAACAATCAAGATAATATTGCAATAAATATTAAATTAAAGAAAGGTAAGGATAGGTTTTGGTTTGGTGATGTATTATTAGGTGGCGGTAGTTCACCAGACAGAGGTTTACATATTTTTCAGCCAAAGTTATTTTATTATAGCCCTGATTACAGTATCAATGTAATTGGCGATTTGAATAACTTAGGTGAGCAAGCTTTTTCAAGAAGAGATTACTGGAATTTTTCTGGTGGTTTTAAAAGACCTAGTGGCAAAAGTGGGACTAACATCTCGCTGGGTAATAATAACTTAAGTTTTTTACAACTTCAAAATAATAGAGCAAAGGATATCAATACAAAATTTGGAGCCATAAACGCTAGCTTTTCCCCATCGAAAAAAATAGATTATTCAACTTTTCTGATCTTTACAAATAATAAAACAGAAATTCAACAAAATAACAGTACTCAGTTTGTTGGTATACAGAATCAAATTCCAGATGAAAATACTGAAACTAATACTCTACAAAATAGTGATTTAGGTATAGGTAAATTTTCGATAAAATTTAATCCAAATGTTAATAATCAAGTTGATTATGAGATTTTAGGCAGATTAACTAAAGAAAAACAAGATCAAAATTATCTATCCACTGTTATTGGTTCAATCAATCAGGATGATAATGTAGAAACTTTTAGCATCAACCAGAATTTAAATTATTATTATACTTTGAGTGAAAAAAATATTTTTGCTCTAGAAATTCAACATCTAATTAAAGATGAAGATCCGTTCTACAATGCAATTCTTGAAAATAATATTAACTACCAAGCAACTGCTCAGGGACTAGGTTTAGATAATTCTCTCGGTTATTTTAATATTGTACAAAACAAGAGAGTTAAATCGAATCAATTAGATTCTAAATTAGATTATTGGAATATCCTAAGTTTAAAAAGTGATTTAAATATAACCATAGGATATATATATAGTGAACAAGAATTTAACTCAGATATTTTTCAGTTTCTTTCACTTATAAATACAGATATATATAATCCAACTCCTTCAATAAACGATGGATTAAATTATAATGATATAAATTATCTTTTTAACGATATTTATTTGGGTCTGCATTACAGACTTAAAACAGGTAAATTCACAATAAGCCCTGGATTCACAGCTCATGCATATGCTACTGAAAATACTCAGTTGCAGCTTATTGATTCAGAATCAAGTAGTTATAAAAAATCTTTTTTTAAGTTTTTACCTGACTTTAATATGATAATACAGCTTAAGGATAGTGAATCATTGACCTTAAATTATGCTATGAGGACTCAGTTTACTGATGTAACAAAAATAGCAAGGGGTTTAGTTTTAAATAATTATAATTCAATTTTTATAGGGAATGATGATATTCAAAATGCAATTTCTCATAACATAAGTTTAAATTATTATAGTTTTAATATGTTTAATTATACAAATGTATATGCTGGCATCAATTACAATAAATCAATTGATCAGATTCGTAATTTTACAAGTTTTGAAAGTGTCATTGCTACTAGTAGTCCATTTAATTCTGGATTTGCTGATGAAAATTTATCTATGTATGGAAGATACCAAAGATCTTTTGGAAGAATAAGAGGAACAGTAGGTACAAATTTTAATTTTTCAAAATTTAATCAGTTTTTTCAGGACATCAGCCAGCCAAGTTTAAGCGAGTCTTTTTCACAAAACTATAATGTATCCTTCAGAACCCTATTTAAAAAAGTACCAAATGTGGAGCTTGGTTTTAAGTATTCTGTAAATGAAACCGATATTGGAGACTTAAATACAACTTATTATACAGAGAGCCCATTCATTGAATTTGATGCTTTATTTTTAAAAGCTTTTACATTTAGAACAAATTATTCAACAACAAAATTCAGCGATGATAATTCTTTAATTAATGAGTATAAATTCTTTGATGCCTCAATTTCTTATAAAAAAAATAAAGAGAGTAAGTGGGAGTTTGAGATAAAGGCTAATAATTTACTTGATACAAAATCACAATCACAATCTACTATTTCTAATATTTCTGTTAGTACCACGGAGTATTTTATTCAGCCTAGATTTATTTCATTTAGACTAATTTACAGTCTCTAAATAAATACTAATTTTTTTTTTAGTTTTCTAAAAATATTCTTTCTTTATAACTTAAATTATCTTATTGCAAAACAATGTAATAGATAATTTATTTTTTTGTTGTCAAATGAAAAAACTAAATAGATATAGTTCTATAATTACTCAGGATGAATCAAACCCTGCAGCTCAGGCTATGCTATATGCAATTGGTTTTAAAGACGAAGACTTTAATAAGCCAATAATTGGAATCGCAAGCACTGGTTATGAAGGAAACCCATGCAACATGCACTTAAACGATATTGCAAAAATTGTAAAGTCTGGAATAACCAGTCAAAATTATGTTGGACTCATATTTAATACTATTGGTGTTAGTGATGGTATTTCGATGGGCACCCAGGGAATGAGATATTCTTTACCATCACGTGATATAATTGCTGACTCCGTTGAAACAGTAGTTCAAGCCATGAGTTATGATGGGTTGATTACAGTTGTTGGATGTGATAAGAATATGCCTGGAGCACTTATGGGAATGATTAGGTTAAATCGACCTTCTATTTTGCTTTATGGAGGAACAATTGATTCAGGCTGTCACAAAAATCAAAAACTAGATATTGTTTCTGCTTTTGAAGCTTGGGGGGGTAAAGTAAGTGGAAAAATTGATAATTTAGAATATAAGCAAATCATAAGAAAATCATGCCCAGGATCTGGCGCATGTGGAGGTATGTATACAGCAAATACAATGGCATCTGCAATTGAAGCTCTAGGAATGTCACTTCCTTATTCATCATCAATTCCTGCAAATAATGAGTTAAGAGCAAAATTATCTAACGATACAGGAAAGGCCATTAAAAAGATAATTGAATGCGATATTAAACCATTAGATATTATTAATAAAAAATCTATTGAAAATGCAATTACACTTGTTGTTGCATTGGGAGGTTCAACTAATGCTGTTTTACATTTTCTAGCTATTGCAAAAGCAGCAAAAGTTGATTTTAAATTACAAGATTTTCAAAGAATTAGTGATAAAACCCCATTCATTGCAAATTTGAAACCAAGTGGTAAATATTTAATGGAGGATTTACATCACATTGGTGGAATCCCTGTTGTTATGAAGTATCTTCTAAAGTCTGGATACTTGCATGGTGATTGTATGACTGTGACTGGAAAAACATTAAGTCAGAATTTAGAAAATACCTTAGAAATATCTTTTGATCAAGATGTTATATATAGTTTGAAGAATCCCATAAAACAAAATGGACATATTACAATTATGTATGGAAATTTAGCTGAGGAAGGCTGTGTTGCAAAAATTACGGGAAAGGAAGGGTTAAACTTTTCTGGTCCAGCAAAGGTTTTTGATTCAGAAGAAGAAGCAAATTCTGCTATTAAAAACGAAAAAGTTATTAAAGGTGATGTTTTAGTCATAAGGTATGTTGGTCCTAAAGGAGGTCCTGGCATGCCTGAAATGTTAAAACCAACAGCTGCAATCATGGGTGCAGGTCTGGGCTCGGATGTAGCACTGATTACAGATGGGAGATTTTCTGGCGGAACCCATGGCTTTGTTGTTGGACATATTTCTCCAGAGGCCCAGACAGGGGGTAATCTTGCATTGGTTAAAAATGGAGACGTCATTTCCATTGATGCTAAGAAAAATACTATTACTTTGCATGTAAAAGAAGAAGAACTTTTGGAAAGAAAAAATAATTGGATACCACCTAAGATAAAATGCTCAAGTGGGTCACTATATAAATATTCAAAGACAGTATCCTCGGCATCACAAGGCTGTGTTACTGATGAATTTTAATGATATGGGGAAAATTACAGGAAGTGAAGCAGTGATTAAATGCCTTTTGGAAGAGGGTGCAAATATCATTTATGGTTATCCTGGTGGTGCTATAATGCCAGTGTATGATGAACTTTATAAATATCAAGACAAGATTTATCATGTATTAACACGTCATGAACAGGGTGCTACACACTCTGCACAAGGTTTTGCAAGAATTTCTGGAAAGGTGGGTGTTGCGATAGCAACGTCTGGTCCTGGTGCAACAAATCTCGTTACAGGATTAGCTGATGCTCAAATTGATTCCACTCCTCTTGTATGTATCACTGGACAAGTAAGTTCACATTTACTTGGAAGTGATGCTTTCCAAGAAACAGATATTATTGGTATTTCCACCCCCATAACTAAATGGAATTATCAAATCACAAAAGCAAGTGAAATCCCAGAAATATTTGCCAAAGCATTTTACATAGCTAAAAGTGGTAGACCGGGACCTGTATTAATTGATATTACAAAAGATGCACAATTTGAAGAATTTGAATTTTCATATTCAAAAATTAACGGTATTAGAAGCTATAATCCAATCCCCAAGTTTGATATTTCAAAAATTAGTGCTGCTGCAAAGATGATAAATAAAGCAAAAAAACCATTAATAGTCTGGGGACAAGGCGTAATTCTTGGAAATGCTGAAAATGAATTGATTGATTTTATAGAAAAGACAGGTATCCCTGCAGCTTGGACAATCCTAGGCGCATCTGCTATTCCAACAAGCCATGAATTGAATGTTGGTATGTTGGGCATGCACGGTAATTATGCTCCAAATGTACTGACTAACCAATGTGATTTATTAATTGCTATTGGGATGAGATTTGATGATAGAGTAACCGGGGATGTGAAAAGATATGCTACACAGGCAAAAAAAATTCATTTTGAAATTGACCCTGCTGAGGTTAATAAAAATATTGAAGTTGATCTTGCTATTCTAGGAAATGCCAAACAAACATTATCTGAAATTATGCCTTTGATTAATAAAAACTCACACAAAACTTGGCTTAAAAAATTTAAAGATTTATATAAAATTGAGTATGAAAAGGTTATTAAGTTAGATCTTTATCCTAAAAAGAAAGGGTTAACAATGGGTGAAGTTATTAGACAAATAAATATAAATACTAGTGGTAATGCAGCAATTGTTTCTGATGTTGGTCAACATCAGATGGTAGCCTGTAGATATTCAGAATTTAATATTTCAAAAAGTAATATTACATCCGGAGGCTTAGGGACTATGGGTTTTGCTTTACCTGCTTCAATAGGAGCAAAAATGGCTTGCCCAGAGAGGGAGGTTGTTGCGGTTATAGGCGATGGTGGCTATCAAATGACGATACAAGAGCTTGGAACTGTTTTTCAAACTAAAGCTGCTGTCAAAATTGTTGTATTGAACAATGATTTTTTGGGTATGGTTAGGCAATGGCAGCAATTATTTTTTGATAAAAGATATGCATCAACAGAAATGCTTAATCCCGATTTTATAAAAATCGCAGAGGGTTATTATATTAAATGTAAAAGGGTAGAAAAAAGAAGTGAACTTGCCGATGCAGTTGAGCAGATGATTAAATCTAAAGAACCATTTTTTTTAGAAGTTGTAGTAGAAAAAGAAGATAATGTTTTTCCAATGATCCCCACTGGTTCTTCTGTTTCAGATATAAGATTAACATAATTAAAATGAAGAACAAATTAAATAAGTATACAGTATCAGTTTATACCGAGAATAGCGTAGGCTTATTAAATAGAATTTCTGCAATTTTTCAAAGAAGACATATAAATATTGAAAGTTTTAATTCTTCTATCACTGAAATTGAAGATGTTCAACGATGGACAATACTTGTGTTTACAACAGAAAGTTATATTAAAAAAATTGTTGGTCAAATTAACAAACAAGTTGAAGTAATTAAAGCTTATTTTCACACTGATGATGAAACTATATATCAAGAGTCGTGTCTCTTTAAAATAAAGTCTTCTATATTATTTGATGACAGACAAATTCAAAATATTATCAAAAAAAGTAATGCAATTATAGTTACTGTTAACAAAGATTTTTTTGTAATTGAAAAATCAGGTAGAACAAATGAGTTAGATGATCTTTATGAAAAACTTAGCAAATATGGAATTTTACAATATGTCAGATCGGCAAGAATTGCAGTAACAAAATCACCGTTAATGATTTCTGATATTTTGACTGATTTTAAAATAAAAAAAGATGATTAATTATTATAATGGCTTAAGCGAATCTGAGAAAAAAATTCAGCTCTCAAAATGTAGGTTTATGAGTCTTGACGAATTTAATCATGGAAATAAAATATTGAAAAATAAAAAAATTGTAATTGTTGGTTGTGGAGCACAAGGTCTTAATCAAGGACTAAATATGAGAGATTCTGGTCTTAATGTTTCATTTGCTCTAAGAGAATCATCAATTACTCATAAAAGGAAATCATTTCAAGATGCCACATCCAATAATTTTGGTGTTGGAACTTTTTCAGAATTAATTCCTGATGCCGATTTAGTCATCAACCTGACCCCTGACAAGAATCACACAGATGTGGTTAATTCGGTAATGCCTTTAATGAAAAAAAACTCTGTTTTATCTTACTCACATGGTTTTAATATAGTTGAGGAGGGTATGGAAATAAGATCTGATATTACTGTAATAATGGTTGCTCCAAAATGTCCTGGAACAGAAGTTAGAGAGGAGTACAAGAGAGGTTTTGGAGTTCCAACACTAATTGCTGTACATGATCCAAATGATCCAAATATGATTGGCCTAAGCTTAGCTAAAGCATATGCATATTCCCTGGGATCACATCGTGCTGGAGTTTTAGAATCTTCTTTTGTAGCTGAGGTTAAAAGTGATTTGATGGGTGAGCAGACAATTCTATGTGGAGTTCTTCAAACTGCTTCAATTCTTTTATTTGATAAAATGGTTTCGGATGGCATTAATAAAAACTTTGCATCTAAATTGATTCAAAATGGATGGGAGATAATAACCGAAAGTTTAAAACATGGTGGAATTACAAAAATGATGGATATGGTCTCTGATAGTGTAAAAATTGAAATTATAAATATTTCAAATGATCTGAAGATCATAATGGCCCCATTATTTAAAAAACACATGAATGATATAATGTCAGGTAATTTTTCAGACGGTATGATGAAAGACTGGGTAAATGATGATATTAAATTATTAGGATGGAGAGAGGAAACAGGGAAAACTGACTTTGAGAATACACAATCAACAGACCAGCATATCAAAAATCAAGATTATTTTGATAGAGGGATAGTTATGATTGCATTTGTTAAGTCTGGTGTAGAGCTAGCGTTTGAAACAATGGTTGAGGCTGGTATTATTGAAGAATCTGCGTACTATGAGTCATTACATGAGTTACCCCTTATTGCAAATTTAATTTCAAGGAAGAAATTGTATGAAATGAATAGTATTATCTCTGATACTGCCGAATACGGATGTTATTTATTTTGTAATAAGGCAAAACCTTTATTAAAAAATTATATTGATGAACTTAATCCAAAATTTTTCGCAGAAAAATTTGAACAAGTTAATCCCACTGTTGGTGAAACAATAAATAATATTAATTTTGAAATAAAAAACCATCCAGTTGAAAAGATTGGCGCTAAGTTGAGGAAATCAATGACAGCAATGAAAAATCTATTTTAGTGACTGAATTAATTGATTTAGATAAAATTGTAATAGCCAGCAAAAACCTGGATAAAGTATCCATTATTACACCATTTGAAAAAATTAATAGCTATTCACAAAATTATAATTCAAATATATATTTTAAAAGAGAAGATTTGCAAAAAGTAAAGTCTTTTAAAATCAGAGGAGCATACAACAAAATTTCAAATTTAAACAGACTTCAAGCTAGTAATGGACTTGTTTGTGCAAGTGCAGGCAACCACGCACAAGGTTTTGCTGTAAGCTGTAAAATCTTTGGTTATAAAGGTATGGTTTTTATGCCAAAGGATACGCCAAATCAAAAAGTGAAACAAGTAAAAAAATTTGGAGGAGAATATATTGAAATAGTTTTAGTTGGTGAAAATTTTAGTAAAGCTTATGAAGAATCAATCAAAGAGTGTGATAGTAAAAATAAAACTTTCATTCATCCTTTTGATGATATTGAGGTTATTACTGGTCAGGCAACTATTTTTTATGAAATTATTAATCAGATAAAATATGATCTGGATTACCTTTTTATTCCAGTCGGTGGAGGTGGGTTAATTTCAGGAGCAATTAATGTTTTTAAACAATTAAGCCCAAAAACTAAAATAATTGGAATAGAGCCAAAAGGAGCGCCGTCAATGTTTGAATCTCTAAAAAAAAATAGATTAGTCGAATTAGAAACAATCGACAGATTTGTTGATGGAATAGCAGTTAAAAAAGTTGGTAATTACAGTTTTGACTTTTGTAAAAAATACCTTGATGATATTATTA
>MDTD01131584.1_pt1 | contig 10213 bp, 5 predicted proteins | sample 811221 | NCBI WGS metagenome assembly MDTD01 (sample SAMN05326646, study PRJNA326480) | marine metagenome | isolation source: seawater | place: Pacific Ocean: South West | collected 2011
GGAAGGCAATGGATATTTCAATATACGTTAGCTTTAGCTAAAGAAATATTAGGATATATTAGAGGTAAATATCAAACAGTACCTGTTCCTGGTTCAGAAGCTACTTTAAATCAAGCTGATCTATTAGCTGATGCAAGAACTGAAAAAGAAAACTTATTAACACAACTAAGAGATACTTTAGAACAAACTTCAAGATCAGCTCAATTAGAAAGACAAGCTACTGAAAGCGATAATTTAAGAAAAACATTGAGCGATGTACCTTATACAATATATATAGGATAATGAAGTTAGCATATATTATAGAACAGATCGAATTTAATAAGTTTGAAGCTATGGCTAGGGTAATTTACTCTGAAGATGCTAATCCGAAACAGTTAGACGATCTTTTAAGAGCTTTACCTGGTGTTACAACCGTTACTAATGCAGGAAATAACCCAGAACTATTAAGTAATACATATAAAGTAGCGTTAGTAAGTCAAAAAGATGCAAAAGAAGCATTTGAATCGTTTAAAAGTAATGCAATAAACAAGTATTCTGTTATAACTGACGTTCAGATAGCAGAAGAAACAATAGAAGATAAGTAATGTTATTTGGAAGTAATAGAGATTTTGATTTATTAGTACAAATTAATAGAGAACTATTAAAAGATATAGTAGAACAAGAAATTCTATATCATAAATTAAGTATAGCTGACTCAGAGATTAATTTATACGGAGAATCTATGCAAAAGTCATACTTTACAGCAGTAAAACTTAATTGTTTAATAACTAGAGGCGACCAAGTAATAGATATACAAGAATTTGGACCTAATTTAGGTAGAGAAGCATCATTTGCCTTTATTAGAAGGGATCTACAAGACGTAGACCTAGTAACTGAGGTAGGTGATATAATAGAATGGCATAATGACTTTTATGAGGTAGACACAGTAAGAGAAAATCAGCTATTCTACGGTAGAGACAATAATTATAACCTTACTTCTTACGGAAGTCAGTATGGAGAGTCTATTTCTATAATAGTAGACTGTCATTTGACTAGAGCAGATAGAGTTGGAATAAGAGAAGTAGTAAATAGAGAGTAAAATGGCAGGAAATAAACCAATACCTAAGAGTCAAGAGGAATTATCTATAGAAGTAGCAGTTCCTTATAAGAATCCTGATAGAGGAGTAGAAGTAAACCCTGGTCCAAGGGTTAATACTGCTAAAGATAGAGCAAATCAACGTAGCGTAAAGGGAGATAACGTAGAACCTTTAAAAGTAGGTATAAAAGATATAGATGAAGCACTATTTTACTACTTTAATGACGTATTAAGACCTTCAGTTACTCAAAACGGCAAAAGAATCAATGTTCCTTTAGTATATGGTTCACCTGAAAGATGGGCTGCTATGCAAAAAGATGGATTCTATAGAGATAAGAACGGTAAAATGCAAGCTCCGTTGATAGTCTTTAGAAGAGATAGTATAGAAAAAAATAGAAACTTAGGAAATAAGTTAGATGGTAATCATCCTGTAAATTATGGTATATTTCAAAAGAAATTTTCAAGAAAAAACGTATACGATAATTTTAGTATAAAGAATGGATTAAATAATAGAACAGAAGATAAAGAATTTTATGCAGTAGCTATACCAGATTATGTTAATATAGTATATTCTTGTATGATATTTACTGATTACATAGAACAAAATAATAAAATTATAGAAGGAATTAATTTTGCATCTGATTCTTATTGGGGAGATCCAGATAAATTTAAATTTAGAGCTATGATAGATAATTATACTACATCTTCTGAATTAGTTCAAGGAAATGATAGGATAGTTAAGACTGAATTTACAATAAATTTATTGGGTCACATAATAACAGACACTATAAATGCACAACCTTATAATACTTTAAAGGTATATGGTAAGTCATCTATAAAATTTAATGCTGAATCAGTCAGTCGGCTTTAAAACTTACTTCTATTTATTTAAAAGAAAGTTTCTCTTAATCGTTTCGTAATTATTAAAAAAAATTAATTGTATAGATGGCAGGATATACAGGTGCGTTAACAGGTTCATTAACTTTTCAAAGCGCGAGTACCACTTATGAGATTAGACCTACTTCAAACAATGTAGAAATTGTAGGTGGTCTTAATGTATCTGGTGCTAGTGGCTTTTCTGTTAATGGCCGAGACATAGTACTAAGTATAGATAATCTTCAATCAGGATCAAATCCTGAAGTAGGAGCTTTAAATCTATTTACTGGCTCTATACACAACTATACTGCATCAATTAGTACCCATACAGGTTCAGTAAACTCTGAATTAGCTGTATTAAGAACTGCTACAGGCTCATTAAGTGGTAGAATAGATGCAATTAATGCTGGTACATCATCATTTTTTACTAATGTAGCAGCTCATGGAGTTATATCTTCATCACAACAACTTAAAGACTTAGGATTCCAATCTGGATCTGATATAATATCATCTTCAACTCAATTAACTGCCCTTGGATTTGTATCAGAATCAGCAGCTGGATCAATATCTAGTTCAGCACAAATATCTGGACTAGGATTTATTACTGCTTCGACTTATACTGATTTAGTAAATGTACCTTCTGGTATAATATCTTCATCAACTCAAATGACTGCATTTGGCTTTGTTACTTCTAGTACTCCTGCCGGTACTATTTCTAGCTCAGCACAGATAACTTCATTTGGATTCATAAGTCAATCAGATAGTACAGCAGCGTTAAATACTTTCTCTGCTTCAGTACAAGCTGAAGTTGACTCATTACAAGCAGCTTCAAGTTCTTATGCATTAAAGACGGGTATTTCCGGTTCATTTAAAGTAACTAGTGCTAGTTTAGCATCTAATATAGCAACAAATACAGCTAATGTAGGAACATTAACTGCTGCAACTAGTTCTTATGCATTAAAGAGTGCTATTTCTGGTTCGATTAATAGTGTAACTAGTTCATTTGCTCTTAAAAATCAAATATCAGGTTCATTTAATATCACTTCAGCATCTTTAGCTGATAGAATTATAGCTAATAATGAAGGTATAGCTGCAATTAATGCAGGTACTAGTTCATTTGCAGTTGCTACTAACGTAGTACCTAACAGTACTACTGGTTCATTTGCATTAAAAACTGATATTAGTGGTTCATTTACTATAGCTAGTTCTTCTTTAGCAGCATCATTAACTTCTGCCGAAGCAGATATAGTAACTAATGCAGGAGCTATTACTAGATTAACTGCTGTTACTGGTTCTTTTGCAGCAAGTTCAACTGCCGCTTTAAAATCTGAAGTATCTGGAGCATTTGCTGTCACATCTGCTTCTTTAGCTACTAGAATTAATAATGTAGGTTCAGGAGAAACAGGAAGTTTAATACAAACTGCATCAGTTAATTTAAATACATTAACATTTACTAAAGGTAATGGTGATAGTTTCGATCTTACTATACATACAGGTTCAGGAGGAGAATCTGGTGCAAGCGCTTATAGTGAATTAACTGGAATACCTTCTAATATAGTAAGTAGCTCTAATCAAATAAGCTCAAATATTAGTGGTTCATTTACTTTAGCTAGTTCTTCATTAGCTTCAGCTATAGCTACTAATTTAACTGAAATAAACGTTTTATCTGCCGCTACAAGTTCTTATGCTTTAAGTAGTACAGCTGCATTAAAAGCAGAAGTAAGTGGAGCATTTGATATTACTAGTGCTTCTTTAGCATCTACAGTAAGTGCTAATACAACTGAAATAAACGTCTTATCAGCTGCTACTAGTTCTTATGCATTATCAAGTACTGCAGCATTAAAATCTGAAGTAAGTGGTGCATTCGCAGTTGCAAGTGCTTCTTTAGCATCAAATATAGTAACTAATACTACCGAAATAAACGTATTATCGGCAGCTACAAGTTCATATTTAACTTCAGTACCATCAGGAACTGTATCTGGTTCAGCTCAAATATCAGCATCAGCTGCAGCTTCAGGCTTTAGTAATATAACTTACGATGGTAATAAAGTAATATCACAAACTCATTTACCTGGTTTCTTTACTTCATCATTTAACCCAGGAACTTCAGGTAGTATAACTGAATTTTTAGATGCTATATTCTTCCCTAATACAGCTCCTACTATTACTACAGGTAATCAAACTGTAGCTGAATTTACAGCAGCTGATTCTACTATAACAACAGTAGCAGGTACAGACCCAGAAGGTCAAGCATTAACTTTTGGTACTAGTTCAGCATATACTGCAAACTTTGTAAAAGTAGCAACTAATGGAGTAATGACTCTTAATACTTTAGCTACCGCATCAATGAATACTGAAGATAGAGGAGACGGAGAAGATGCCCATCCTATAATATTAAAAGCAACTGATACTTTTGGTGCAACAGTAAATAAAACTATTTACTTAACAGTAACTCCTAATGCAGCTCCAGTATGGAGATTAACTGGACCGGGAGGTAATGTACTTACTAATGGATTCTCTGCTTCTAGAAACGAAAATGCTTCTGCAGGAGAAGTAGCAAAAATATATTTTACAGATGCTGAAAGTGATACTATAACTATTACTTCGCAATCTGATTCAACTGGTCATTTCAGTCTAACTAAGTCTTCAAATTATGTATCAGTAACTCAAGTAACTGCATCATTAGATTATGAAGCAAAAACTTCTTATACATTTAGCGTAACAGCATCAGATGAACATGCAGTAGCAGGTCAAGATGTAGATGCAGTAGCTAGATTACCAATAACTATAACTGTAGTAGATAATGCAACTCCTAGTATAAGTAATCAAAACCTAGGAAGTATAAATGAAGATTCAGACGGTGGTACTACAGTAGGAACCATTTCAGCTTCTGATCCAGAAGGTGATACTATTACATTTAGTAACTTTAATTTAAAGTCATTAGCTTTAGATGGTAATAATGTTGCATTAGGTACTTATTCAGGTACTGCACAAAAGACTGATCCAACTGAAGATGCATTCCAAATGAACTCTTCTGGAGTAGTCACAAGAAAAGCCGGAGTAGTGTTAAACTCTGATTTAATAAATTCTTATGTCTATAGAGCATCAGTCTCAGATGCATTTAATGGAGTGACTGCTTCGGCAGACATATCAATGTCAATAGCAGATGATCAAGCATTAACTATTGGAGGTAATAATGCTTTCTATATTATAGAATCAGCTTTATCAGGCTCTAACGTTTATGATGATAGCTCAGGGTATACTGGTACAACAGCACAATTTACTTCAAATCAATCACCAGTTACTTGGTCAGTTCAACCTACAGCTGATTTTGCTGTAGATAGTAATGGATATTTAAGAGTAGCAAGAAATATATCAGGATCTAGTGATGTAGGAGGAGATTCTTTATCTGGAGAAATAACTGGATCTAATGATTTTGGAACTGAAACTAGAGCAACATTTACAGTTAATATAACTGATAACGTAGCACCTACTATTACGTTTAGTGATACTACTGCTAATCAAAATACTAATGGTGCAAGACCAGGTAATACTTTAGTAACTTTAACATTTAGCGATACTGAAGGAGATACTATAGACTTTAATTCATTTACTTCTTCTTTTGCAGGTGCAGCATTATCTGCAACTAAAGTAGGTAGTACATACGTTATTAGACCAACAGCTAATTTAAGTGCAGGCACATATCAAATAACTGCTTCTATAGCAGATACAGCTAGTTTTGCAACAAGAACTTCAACAGATACATTTACTGTAACTCAATCACCTATTGGTACCTTAACTACTAATGGAACTTTTAGAATAATTGAATCAGCAGTAAGTGAAAGTAATATAGTAACTAATATAAATGGTAGAACTGGTACTCAAGGAGACTTAGGTGTTACTTATTCTCCTCAACATAATAGTGCAGCAGTAACTTCATTTACTTCATCTAATGCAGCTATATTAGTAAACAGTTCAGGTAACTTATCTTTAGGAGTGCATTTAAGCGGTTCTACAACAGGATCAGGAGCTACTATATCATCTACTATAACATATCAAGATCAATATAATAACATAGGGTCTGGTAGTATAAGCGTAGCGGTAAGACCTAACTTAGGACCTACTGCATCGTTTAGTGATGTATCAGCTAACTTAACTGCATCAATAGATTCCGGAACTAATTTAAGTACAGTAACTATAACAGATGCAGAAAGTGATACTCCATTCTCAATGTCATTAAGTGGAGCTGGTGCTTCTAAATTACAAGCAGTACCTCAAAATGCTAATTCATCATCTTATCAGATTCAAGCATCAACAGCTATAACTGCAGCAGAGACTATTACTTATAATGCAGCAATAGAAGATAATTTTGGTAAAGAAACTACTTATAGTGGTAGAACTTTAGAAGTAGCAGCAGCAAGAGGATTAGTATATTTTTATAGTTGGGATGGAGGTAGTGCAGCTAATGAAGCAACAGCAATAGCATCATTAGGAGATTCAGGAGGAGATGGAGTAGATATTTCAGCAGGTTCTGTTATTGATAAATTTGCTAGTGGATCTATAGGTAGTTCTTCATTTAGTCCTTCTTATGTAGGAGGTACTGTAAATGTAGTTGCAAGTAAATCTTTAGCAGATATGTCTGATAGTGATTCAGCAGGTTTATCAACATTAGGATATGCTAACTTTACTTCAGGTGGTGCTAAAAGATTATTAATACTATTCCCATCAGCATCTAACTTAGATAGTAAACCAGTATCTATGTATGACGGAGTTCCGCCAGATAGTACAGGTACAGCAGGAGAGTTTTATGTATATGCTAAAGATGCAGCAATTGCAGGAACAATAGGAACAGGTGTTTATTATTTCCCATTACATGGTAGTTTCCAATCAGAAGGATATAACAGATGGGGTATGATATTTGCCGAAGGTGAAAATACAAATAATTCAAGATATTTCTTGATGCCAGACTCAGCATCGGCACCATAAAATATTTATATAAAAGAAACAATATATGGCTACTACAGCAGGTGATATTTACGTAAGATCGGGGGCATCGGGATCCTTTACTTCAGTACAGTATGTACAAGGAGGATGGATTACTGTTGATTCTGGTTCTGATATGACCTCTCTCTATCACGATAGATTGAAGGACGGTCAGATTGTGTACGTACAAAGCACCGATGAAGCCTATAAAGTAAAAAAATTCGTAGCTTTTTCTACTCCAGGATATGGAGGAAGTGATGATTCAGCTTCATTCCATTCTTTTAACTTCCCTGGAGCAGGTGGAGGAGCATCAGGAGACATAACTTCTGTAAATGCAGGTTTAGGTATAAGTGGAGGAGCTACTTCAGGAGATGCAACTGTAACTCTTAATACTGGTTCTACTCACTTTACTGAAGGAGTAGATGGTAGGTTAACTAACTATGCATTAAAAAGTACAATTAGTGGTTCATTTACAGTAACAAGTGCTAGTATAGCTACAGATATAGCAGCTATAAACGTAAGTGCTTTAAATACATTTACTGGATCAGCTCAAACTGAAATAGATTTATTATCTAATGCTACCAGTTCTTATATTACTTCTTTACCTAATGGTATAGTATCTCAATCAGGCGGTATAGTAGATTTACCTAACGTAAAAATACAGTACGCTAACGTATATACTAATATTGGAGATTTACCATCAGCTACTAACTATCATGGTATGTTTGCTCATGTACATAATACAGGTAAAGCATATTATGCTCATGCTGGTGCATGGATAGAATTAGCTAATATATCAGTTACTAGTTCAATAGATAGTTTAAATGCTGCTACTAGTTCATATGCATTATCTACAACAGCTGCACTAAAAACTGCAGTAAGTGGAGCATTTGACATTACAAGTGCTTCTTTAGCAAGTAGAATAGCAAGTAATGATACTGACATCAGTACTAATACTACAGAAATAAATGTACTATCAGCTGCTACTTCTTCTTATTTACTTAATAATGCTAATCAAACTTTAACTGGTGATTTAGTAGTAACAGGAGATTTAACTGCTCAAAAATTTAATACTGAATTAGTATCTTCTTCAATAATATTTGAATCTGGTTCTACTATCTTTGGTAATAGTGCAGATGATATTCATGCTTTTAGCGGTAGTTTAAGAGTTAGTGGTAGTATAGATGCACAAGATTTATTTATATCTGAATGGATATTAGGTAATAATGGATCATCACATTATACTTTCACAGGTCCTGGTTTAACAGGTACAGAAAATGACCCAACTTTATATTTAGTTAGAGGTCAAAAATATAAAATAAAACATCAAGCAGGTGGTTCACATCCTTTAAGAATACAATCAACTCCGAATGGTTCTGCAGGTACTGCTTATAATGATGGAGTAACTAATAATAATTTATCTAGTGGTACTTTAACTATAGATGTACAATTTGATGCTCCTTCTAAAATATATTATCAATGTACTAACCATGGCGGCATGGGAGGTATCATACATATATTAGATAAAGAAACTAATGGACTATTAAGCGGTTCAGCTCAAATAGCAAGTGAAATTAGCGGTTCATTTACTCAAGCAAGTGCTTCTTTAGCTTCTAATATTGCAACTAATACTACTAATATAGGGGTTAATACAACTGAAATTAATGTATTATCTGCTGCTACAAGTTCTTATGCTCTATCATCTGGAGTAGTAGCAAATGCTTCAACTAGTTCATTTGCATTGAAGACAGGTATTAGTGGATCTTTTAATGTTGTAAGTTCTTCTTTAGCAAGTAGAATTGCAGCAAATGAAGTAGTAACTGCTAAAACTTTAGTATCTGCTTCAGCTCAAATAACTGGACTTAATACAGGTAGTATTACTAACTTTAATACTAAGGTATCAGAATCTGTTGCAAAACAAGGATTCGGATCTGGAGGAGGAGCAAGTGCTTATAGCGACTTAACAGGAATACCTGGAGGAATCGTTTCTGCATCTGCTCAAATTACCGGTTTAAGTACAGGTAGTATAACAGACTTTAACACTAAAGTTTCTCAGTCAGTAGCAAAACAAGGATTTGGTAGTGGCGGCGGAGGCGGCGGTGGAGGGGATATAACTTCAGTAACTGCAGGTAATGGTTTATCTGGAGGTGGATTATCAGGTGCAGTATCCATAGCAGTGGATACAGGATCATTCCATTTTACTAAAGGAGTATTACAAGAAATAACGCCTGGTTTAAGTATAACTGGGTCGTTAAAATCATTGTATGATGGAACAAATGATCCATTTGCAATTATTTCGGCATCAATAACTAAGTTTAAAGTAGATCATCAAGGTCTAGTTTATCTAGTAACTCAATCTAGTACACCTACTGCAGCAAAAGGTGCATTGTATTTAGATACTAATCACGATTTATTTATTGGTCAAGAATGATAACTTTTAACTATTTATTAACAACAAACACTTTAAATTAATTTATTATGGCTTCATGGAAAAAAGTAATAGTCAGTGGGTCGGTAGCGGAATTAAATAACTTATTCGTTACTAACTCAATCACAGCTTCTGCTTATTCTGGTGATGGGTCTGCGCTAACCGGTGTTGCTGCTACATCTTTAAACATCGACGCCTTTGGATCAGATCACACAAGTATAACAATAGCTGACGGAGATAAGTTCGCCATATCTGACGATGGTACTGAGGGTAGAATTAATGCCTCTCAGATAGCAACTTATGTATTTAACGCAGCATCCGATTCAGGTGATGCTACAATTGGTGCCGATGGTGGTATAACAATAAATGCTAACTCTGTAGCTTTAGGTACAGATACAACAGGAGACTATGTTGCAACAGTTGCAGATGGTGGCTCTGGTGCTGGTATTTCGATTGGTGGTGCAACTGGAGAAGGTCAAGCCGCTACAGTAACTTTAGATCTTAATGATCTTGCAGCAGCAGCTGTAGACGTAGCAGCAGATAGTATAGCTATTATAGATGCTAACGATTCTAACGGTTCTAAAAAAGAATCGGTTGCAGATTTCGTAGCAGGAATAGCTGGTTCAGGTCTTACTGCATCAGAAGGACAATTAAGCATATCTGAAACTGGAGATATATCTGCAGTAACAGCTGGCGCTGGTCTATCCGGTGGTGGTAGTTCAGGAGCAGTATCATTAGCAATTGATTTATCAGAATTTTCAGAAGTAACTCCTGCTAACGGAGATGCATTCTTAACATTAGATTCTGATGGTTCAACAGAACAGTTAACTACAACAACTGCATTAGCAACA
>MDTD01148989.1_pt1 | contig 10213 bp, 12 predicted proteins | sample 811221 | NCBI WGS metagenome assembly MDTD01 (sample SAMN05326646, study PRJNA326480) | marine metagenome | isolation source: seawater | place: Pacific Ocean: South West | collected 2011
AGCGTGTCAGTTCTAAGACTCCCAAAACATCTAGTGAACTTAGTGCATCCGAAAAGAAAAGCAGGATCGCACAGAAAAAACGACTCGGACAGCCAGCAGGTAAACCAAGGCGAGTCAAGTCAGTGAGGAGAAAAAAGAAATGACTAATAGATGGTTAAAAAATATAAAGGATGGCGAGATTTATGGATGGAATGAAATTCTAGCCGCTAATCCTTTAACTAAAGAAGTTACTGAGGAAGAAGCATTCCCAGAAAAATTTATAACTAAAAAACAAAAAGGGCGTAAAGCTAAAGTTAACATGGAAACAGAGGTTGTAGACGACACACCTAAAGTTTCTGCAGAGCTAGAAGAAGAGGCTACAAAAGGGTTAACCAGAGCTAGAAATGATAAAGGACATTACATAGCTGATGACCCTGATACGCCTGAAAATGAGGCTTGGGTAGATGATTCTAAATGATGTTATAGCAGATGTCCGTGATCTAATACAGGATACAGACACTAACACACAGCGTTATTCAGATGCTATGTTGTTAAAGTTTGCTAATCAAGTATTGAGAAGAACAGCTATATTTAGACCTGATTTGTTTTCAATACAGGCAGATCTTACATGTACCGCTGGTACAGTGGTGCAGTCAGCTCCTGCCGATTCTATTAGATTAATGGAAGTTTACTATAACACTAGTGGTAACGGTATTATAGAAACCACAAGAGAAGTGCTAGATCAAGCATATCCTACTTGGATGACTGATAATGCTGGTTCCACCATAAATTGGATTAGAAATATACGTAATCCAAACAAATTTTTTATTTACCCTAAAGCCCCAGCTGCTCATCAGATAGTTATTGAGTATGCTCAGACTCCACCAATTTACACAGGAGCACAGGCAGTGGCTTTACTGCCTGATGCATATTTTCCTGCTATTGTAGATGGCACAGTATTTTTAGCGGAGTCTATAGATAATGAGCATGTTAACTCAAATAGAGCTGCACTTTTCCAGCAGTCCTTCTCACAAGCGCTTGGTATATCTTCGCAGACTCGACAGATCACTGATACAGAAGGTGGCGGAATATCTGAAGAGGAGGTTGTCTAATGCCAAGGAGATACGACAGCTTAGTGCCACGACTATCACCAAGTGTCCCAGGTTGTCCTCAACCTGTTATAGAACAATATGTTCGGGATGCCGCTATAGAAGCGTGTGAAAAGACTTTAGCATATAGGCATATACAAAACAAAATACCTTTGACAAGCGGAGTGTATGACTATCCCTATGACCCCCCAACTAACACTGAGGTTCATGCGGTACTAAGTTCTTCGCTTGATGGTACACATATGACAGCACTGCCATTAGAGGAGTTTCAAGATAGATTCCCTAAGTGGCCCGACTTTGTGGTTGCTGAACATGGTGTTCCAAGATTCATCTCACAACTTGATGCTGATACATTTATTGTAACGCCAACGCCTGATAATCTTAAAACATATGAATTACGCATGGTCATAGCAGTAAAACCACTTCGGACATCACTCGATATGGATACTACGGCGTTTGACGAATTAGAAAATATTATAATGCACGGAGCACTTCAAAACCTATTGATCTTACCTGAGCGAACGTGGTCAGACAGAGAGTTAGCTGCATATCACGCTAAACAGTTTTTATATAAAACAGCAGAGCGTAGAGCTAGAGCTAACCTTGGTGCAGCTAGAAACTCGCTACGTGTTAAACCAGTAGCTTTTGGATGTTGAGGTGATGTATGGCTGATGTAATTAGATTAGTAAAAGGTAATTCAAAACCTGACATTATACTTACTTTAACAGATGATAACACAGGATCTGCAATAGATCTGAGTGCTGGAACTACTACCGTTACTGTAAAGTTTCGCAAACAAAGTACAACTACTGTTTTATCTACAATATCTACAGTTAAAGTAGGTGGTGGCACTACAGGTCAAGTACAGTTTGATTTTTCTGGGAATGTATTAAATGTAGACCCAGGAATGTACGAGGGTGAAGTAAATATAGATTTTAACGGTGCTGTTCAAACTGTTTATGATGTTATGAAGTTTAGAGTACGGGATAACTTCTAATGGCTAACATACGTCTTAAAGCCGCTTCTATAGGTGGGTTGGCTTTAGATGTATCAGCCAACACAATAAACGCCACACACGATGATGCTGGTGTATCTCTTGATGTAGAGCTTGTAGACAGTGAAATAAGCCTAGTCTCAGAACCTGTAGTTACTGACATAGTATATAGACTTAGAGCAGAGCCACAGAATCACGAGATACTTTTACGATTCAAAGCTATTCCTGTAGAAAACCTACCTGCTATATCGTTTCCTGTAGTAGATAGTGATCCTGTGTTTAGTATACAGCCACTGTTTCTTGACACTGTAACTCCAACACAAGACATAGTGTTTAGTGTGGCACAGACGTTAGCTGACACAGCTACCATAACTGACACTCCGTTTATAAGCGTAAGTATACCATTAGCTGATTCTTTTAGTGTAGCTGATGCTCCAGCGTTTACCGTTGGTTTTAATACAGAAGATACAGTTAACACGGCTGATGACCCAACGTTTAGTGTGTCAGCTACAATGGCTTCTGACTCAGTTACCATGTCTGATGTATTTGACTTTACTAGAATTTTACCTACTCTTACACCAGCAGACAGTGTGTCAGTTTCTCAAAATATAGTTTTACAAACCACTAAGCCCGTGGTAGATTCAATTAGTGCATCTGACAACACGTATGAGATAGGTGCATTCTTTGAGGGAGACGGTGGGCTATTTAATTCAGCTGGGTTGATTAGCGAAACGCCTCCTTTAAATAGAGAGTTTGCGCTGCAACTCTTTAGCACTTAACGGAGGCATGTATGTTTGATGATGAAATTAAAGTTAAGGGTCACCTAAGTATATTACTTATTGATGAAATGGGTATTGTAAAAGATGAACGAGACCTTGATAACTTAGTTGTAACTACAGGCAAAGGATATATAGCGTCACGTATGAAGGATGCTACAGCCACTGCCATGAGCCATATGGCAATAGGCACAGGTACTACAGCAGCTGCCGCAGGTCAAACAGCATTAGTTACAGAAGCAAATAGACAAGCGCTAACAAGTACTAATGTGTCTGGCGGACAAATTACATATTCGTCAACATTTGGTAATGGTCAGGGTACAGGTGCTTTGACAGAAGCAGCTATACTTAATGCATCTAGTGGCGGTACTATGTTATGCCGTACAGTGTTTAGTGTAATTAACAAAGGTGCAAACGATACACTAGCAATTACATGGACAGTAACGGTGTCGTAGATGACAAATTATTCGTTAGTAAAAACAGCCAACAGTGCTAAAGCAAGTTTAGCAGGAGGCATTTCTGCTAACCAAGGTACTCTGTCTTTACTAGGTGGAGAGGGCGGTAAATTTCCTGCGCTTAATACTGATGAATATTTTTATATAACAGTTACCTCTGCAGCACTTGCTACGAATACAGAAATTATGCGTGTAACTGCTAGAAATGCAGACACACTTACTATTAAACAAGCAGATGGTTCTGCTAGAAATCTAAACAATACTTTTTCAGCTGGTGATTCTGTAGAGATACGAACTACAGCTAACGCTACCAATGATTTATTTGATTTAGATAACGTTTTACCTACTATTCCTGCACAGCCTGATAAGTTTAAGTTTCGTGCAAACCCTGGTGGAGGCACTAGATATATAGGCCCTACAGGTTCAGTAAACAGTTCGTTAGAAGATGAAGATGTAAGTTTTGCCGTTAGGTCGGACGGTACTAATGCAACCTACTCCTTACTCAACCCTGCTGATATATCTAACGATAATAATACTAGTACTGGGTTTTTCGATATTCCTGTAAGAGGGCATTACGATATATCCCATTTGCGTAGTAATACTTTTTTAAAATTTTTAAATTCATCTACTAATGTAAATGCTACTGGTGGGTATCTGATGCAAACGACTAGTAGCAATACAAGTTTGTATGCACATGCGGAAGGTCATAGTATAGCTATACAAGAAGGCTCGTTAGCGTATTTAGCTAATATATCTGAGAACAACAGTCAGTATGGTGCATATGGTGAATGGGCAGCTGCTGATTCTGACGGTGCTGTAAATAATTCTAATACACTAGCTATTGATAATACAAGGAGATGTACAAGCATAGCTGGCGCTGGCACTAGTGATGATCTTGCTCAAGTACCGCAAGCAACAGCACAACAGTGGATTGGTAAATTTTTATATCCGCCTGCAACACCCTCTGGTAATGTAAACATACCTCCAGGGACTTTTGTAACAGGTTGTCAGATAGGAACTTTTTATTCAGTAACACTAACTCTAAACAATAATATAACTGTACCTAATAATACTAGGATTCAGTTTTACACATCCAGAGTCACTCAGCTTGGAGAAGAATACAGCGCCTCTAGATATGATGGTGTGTATTACAAACGTGAAATTACAGCACCTGCAATACGCACAATGAATGGCGAGTCAGGTATACTAAACGCAAAAGAAGATGCGTATATGCCTGTAGCAGGGCAGATAGCTAATGTTTACATAGCTGGCACTACAGATGCATTTAGTTCTACGTTGTACACAGAACAGTTAGATACAAATCAACCATCTACTACAGCTGGTGGTAATCACGATGTATTTAGCATAAAATGCAAACCACTAAGTGTAAATTCTGTTTTTGCGATACGATACGCTACTACAAAATACGCTGGTAGCAACGGTATAATTTCTGTGCTTATGGATTTTATAACTGCTGATCCACAGCCAAACAATAATAGAGTGTTCAAAAATCCCAATGATAATACTGTAGCTAAAGCCGTGGTTAACGTTGGTCAGTATATGTTTAATGATCAATACGTACAGCCTGAGTTTAATTTACCTGCTAGTGTAGCTGATAATTATGACTTAAGTGCTTTTTCTAATGGTAGAGTCACTGCAGGAACATGGCCTAATAATATTAATAGCGTGAGCCAACAGCCACAAACTAATAACCCAACAGCTTATTTTAGCGGTAATACAGATAACACAAATTTTAATACTGCAAATGGCCCGTATTCTCCTGAGTGGTATACAGCATCTGCACATGTGCATAGTGGCCCTAGTGCAGTCGTATTTATTAGACCTGCAGTCACTGACTTTATTAGGTTTCGCACTTTGGTTATACGAGAAAACAATTCAGGCACTGCTTCTTATCCATTTTCTCAAGGCACTGGGTATATGATTGTAGAAGAACATGTGCAGCCAGAAGGATGTTTTGGTTTTGATATACCAGGTGGACTTGACACTACCGCACATTGGAATGGACATTTAGTATGACAAATTATCACGATATACAATTTGCTAATAATGCTTATGGTACGTTATCACAGGCTTACGCTACTACAGCGACATCCATTGTTTTAACTACAGGTCACGGAGCTAGATTTCCTACACTTACAGGAGCAAAGTATTTTTTTGCTACGTTACTAGATACATCTAACAATTTAGAAATAATAAAAGTTACTGCTAGAACTAACGATACGTTAACAATTGTTAGAGCACAGGAAGGAACTACAGCCAGAGCATTTAACACTAATGATAGGATTGAGCTTAGAGTTACATCTGGTGGACTTACTATATTATCCGATTTAGATGAAATACTACCAGATCAATCATCTGCTAATGGTCAGGTATTAACAAGCGCAAGTGGTACTGCAGGATTTGCTGCTTTAGACGTTACTAATTTTACCAGTCAAAATAATACCAATACAGGCTTTTTTAGTTTACCTAGAGGAACTACAGCACAACGACCAGGATCTTCTAACCCTGGGTATTTACGATATAATACTGACCATTACGGTGGCGCTAGACCCGAGTTTTATGCAGTAAACAATCAGTATCTCCCTTTAAATTCTCCTATTTTAAATAAATATATAATCACTGCTTCAGCAGCAGCATCAGGAGATCCAGGTCAGCCTAATGGTAGATTTCCTATTTCAGGCGGAACTTGGACTACTGCAGGATTTACAAATAATGAATTTACGCTAACTCCTGTAAATAACGGAACACACAATATTTTATCAGTAATTCTAAAACCTATGTCTACTTCTAGTGTATTCCTTATAGAAGTATCGGGAACTTTTCATAGTAACTCGGGTTATGCTTACGCTACGATTGGTAGAACCACAGCATCTACAGCCGCTGGTACTACAGCTGCGGCTTCAACAGTAAATGTTGGTCATGTTAGAGCAGGTGGAGATGGCACAAGCAATGATGAAACTCATACTATATCCGCTTGGCATGTTAATGCTCATGTTCATACAGGCGGGTTTGCTACTTACGATCAGCCTAATACAACAGATTTTGTAAGGTACTGCATACACTTTACTCGGGCTAGTAACCACTATTTGTACTTTCCATATCTTGGCCTTGGAACTATGCAGGTGACAGAGCTAGATGGTACAGGCACAGCAAAAGTGTCTACTAACGCAGCTTTGGAGGTAAATACTTAATGGTAGCTGTAGCCTCAAATAGCGCAAAAACTGCACTAACAGGCAGTATAAATACTTTTGCTACTACTATAAATGTAACTAGTGGTGACGGTGCTTTATTCCCAGCTGTGTCAAGTTCTGGGACTGACTACTTTTATATAACGCTTATAGACTCAGCGCTAAATACAGAGATTGTAAAATGCACAAATAGAGCTGGTGATGCTTTAACCATCGTACGAGCACAAGATGGCACTACAGCTAGATCGTTTAGTACAGGTGACAGAGTAGAGATGAGAGTTGTAGCGGCTCTTATCAATGATCTGTTTACACAGACTCAAGGTGGCGGAGGCCAACGTATAGAGTATTACGGGTTCTATGTAAGTGGCGATGATTTAAAAATAGATTTTACAGCTTCTGGTAGCACTGACAATTATACAGATTCAGATTATCCAGAAACTTTATTTGTGCCTGGGGATATACAGGTAAGTATAAATGCTAGTGGGCATCTAATATTAACAACGAGTTAGGGTGAAGTTATGGCAACAATAGATGTAGGAAAAATTAAGTTTACTTGGAGGGGTGCTTTTTCCACAAGTAACACTTATGAAAAAGATGATGTTGTCAGCCATTTAGGATCATCATGGGTTTATGTAAACGCTGCAAACAAAACAGGATCTGCAGCGGGCGCACCTTCAACAAGTAACTCAAGCCATTGGAATCTAATGGCAGACGGAACTAATCCGCTTACTAGCGCTGGCGATATTATGACACATAATGGTAGTGCAGCGACAAGACTACCTGTAGGAAATCAAGGTCAATATCTAAAAGTAACATCTAGTAACGCAGTAAGTTATGCCAATCAAACTGGATGGGACGATGCAGATGTACTAGATTCTAATGTACCGTTATATGCTAAAACGCATGCTACAACACATTTTGGTACAGATGGTAAGTATCCTTGGCTTGCACAATATAATGGTAAATCAGGTGCTAGTGCAGACTGGATACCGTATGATGGTTTTGTAAACCCTCCTTGTAGCCCAGTAAGGCACGATAGAGTGCATGTTGTATCTACGCATACTTGTTTTCCTTTTATAAATAGCAATCACGAAATCATGCTAACAGGGTATGCCCAATACGGTTTTACAGGGTATAGCAATGGTAGTTATCATTGCCACCTAATGCACGTAATGAATCTATCTACTGAGTTTGGCAGCATGGAAGCAGGGGAGTATTTTGTACGAATCTGGTTTAATCAGCACAGCTTAATGGCTCTAACTAATAAAGGAAATGTATTCTGCCAAGGTGAAAATGGCAGTGGTCAGTTAGGACTTGGAGATACTACAGATAGATACCAGTTAGTTAAAAACCCTTACCTTGGTAAAAACTCAACTAATAACGGCATCAGTATGGAAGTAGCAGCAATGTGTACTAACGATGCTGGTGGTTATCAAGGCATGGGCAACACATGCTATTGGGCTATTACACATGATGGCCGTTTATTCCACTGGGGTTACAACGGAAATGGTATAGGTGGACATGGCGATTCGACTAACAGAAATAAACCTACGTTGGTACAAGGTGTTTCAAACGTAAAACATGTATCTCCAGGGTATAGAAACTGTTGGGTTGTTGATGGTAGTGGTAACGCTTTCTTTACAGGAAATAATGATCACGGTGTAGCAGGTGCTCTCAATGCAACTAGAAATACTTTTGGGCAAGACACTTCCATAACTAACGTAGCTCAAATAGCTAACGCCAGTAGCTATTACTACAATGGTGCAGTTATAGGTGGTGCGTATCTAATTAGAGATAACGGAGACTTACACCACGCTGGGTATAACGGTAATGGACAGGGTGCTACAGGTAATACGACTAACAATACCAACATATGGCGGCAGATGGATACTGGCAATAATTATGCTGCTATACATGTAGTTGGTCATGGCAGTACTTACGGTGGAATGTTTATGTTGGGTAATTCTTTAGGGGAAGATGGCCCAGGTGATGCCTACACTTTTTGCGTTGCTGCAAATGATGGGTTGCCTTTACGTAGCGCTGGGTACAATGCTCATGGATGGCGTATGCAAGGCAATACTACATCTACTACTTCTGTAACACAGCCATCAGCTGACAGTATGGCTGGCTATAACCATAAAAATGTTTCTTCTGCAGATGGCACTCTTTCAGAAACTAATGAACCGTTTCCTAGAGATAATATACTAGCTGTCTTCCCATGTAAGACAAGCGGATACCAAGATAATATGTGTTGGATGTTAGATGCCCAACATAGATTATGGATGTCAGGAGTAATGGGTGGCAGTGCTTATGAGTATCATGCTAATACAGGTGGCTCAGTTAATTTTACCAAAGCGTTTTTATGGCCTGCCCGTTGGAACCATACCAATACAGGGCAAGATGGTTTCGATCCAGTTAAAGCTCCTGAGTTAAAAATAATAGATATAAAATCAGCTGGGCATTATTACAGTGGTTATTGGACTCACTGGGCACGTATGGAAGATGGTCAACTGTGGATGATAGGAAATAATTTCTATTACCAACATGGTCAGCGGCATAATGCTGCCCACCATCATTGGCATAGGAGGACACCAGGATGAGTTTTAAACCTAACTTAACTCGTAAGTTATACGAGACTACACTGTCTTTAGATAAGATAGTACACCCTGAGAAACTTAAAGCTCAGACTGATCCAGGGGAAGACGAATCTAATGTAAGCCCAATTAAATGGCATCCAAACTTAAGTGATACTAAATTATATGTCACTATGTGGGAGGATTGGCTAAGTGATTTCAATGCTTTAAATGGTAACACACTCAAAAAAACTGATACAGATGGTGTAAACCTAGTAAAAGCTAAATATGCTGATGAGATGCGTTCGATAGTAGATCTTGAGGTAACAAACAAGTACACACAGGCTGAGCTTGCTGTTCCTACTGATGATATAAAAGCAGACATAACTGCTATAAATGCTAAGGTACAAGCAGAGTACGACACGTTGTGGGATATTAGTTAATGGCTAGGGTAAGTGAAGTGGAAAAAGATTTAGCAACGCATGAAGCAGTATGTGCAGAGCGTTATGAAATGATTTTATTTAGAATCAACCGACTAGAACGTATTCTAGTTGCTTGTGCAGGGATTCTGATCGTGGGATCAGGATCAGTATTAACAGCGGTACTTTTCAGATTAGGAGGATAAGATGCCAAATGTAGCAGGAAAAAGTTATGCCTATACTAAAAAAGGCAAATCAGCAGCAATGAAAGCTAGAGCTGAATTAAAGAAAAAGAAAAAGAAGAAGAAGAAAACAAAAACCTAAAAAGGACGTAAGGGTTATAACATGGTTGTAGCAGAAACGCTTGCAGGTATAGCCCTCGTTAAATCTGCTGTAGAAGGTATTAAGAGTGCCATCAATACAGCAAACGATGTGGGAGATATAGCAAAGCATGTAGATAAATTATTGCAAGGTCGGGATGAAGCACAGAAAGCTAAACGTGACGCTAATAATGATCCTTTCAGTATTAAGAATATTGCAGAGGAGACTATAAATGCAAAGCTGGCTGAAGAACACCTCGATGATATGCGACAGCTTATCGACCACAGATTTGGATTTGGGACGTGGCAAGGTATTATAGCAGAAAGGGCTAGGAGAATACATGAAGCCAAAGAAGCAGAAAAAGAACTAAGACGAAGA
>MDTD01119752.1_pt1 | contig 10212 bp, 10 predicted proteins | sample 811221 | NCBI WGS metagenome assembly MDTD01 (sample SAMN05326646, study PRJNA326480) | marine metagenome | isolation source: seawater | place: Pacific Ocean: South West | collected 2011
GATTCAAGGGAGAAGCATAGAGTCGGTAGAAGTTTTTGTATACAACAGGTGGGGAGAGTTGGTTTGGGAAGGAAATGCTTTGGGGCAGTTTTGGGACGGCACTCATTACTTGACTAACCAGCCGGTTCCTCAGGATGTTTATGTTTACCGATTAAAGTATGCTTACTTTAATGTAAACGGGTATTTAAAAACTAAACAGAGAGTAGGTAGAATTGCCCTTATTCGATAAATTAAAATCGTTGTGTTTTTTGTTTTTTTTAACGCTTTTTTAGTGGATTTATAATCTATAATTATCTACCTTTGCACATATGTTTGAATTAGAGAAGCTGGTAGAGCCTAAAACACGTTTAGATAAGAAAGAAAAAACAAGTAATCCCTGTGATTTAATCATATACAATGATGACGTTAACACATTTGACTTTGTCATTGAATCCATTATAAAAATTTGTGAGCATTCCTCTATTCAAGCGGAGCAGTGTACCTGGATTATTCACCACAACGGGAAATGTTCCGTGAAGAGAGGCGCTATAGAAAAGTTAAAACCTATGGCAGAAGCTTTTTTGGATAGAGGCATCAGTGCCGTAATTGAAAGCTGATTAAATTTTTATTTTTTAGAATCCAAGAGGTAATGTTTCAGCTCATTGAGAATCATCGCTGTTGCTCCCCAAACTGTTTTAGAATGAAAATCAAAACATGGCGTGTTTAGGACTTTCCCATTTTTGAATTTTATTTTCATTTTTTTTATAGTTTGAGGTTTAATCAAATCTTCTATTTTGACTTCTATTACATCGACTACTTCACGTTTGTTTGGTATGAAATCAGGCTGATGTTTTGAAAAAGCAAGTATAGGGGTAACCTCAAAGTTACTGGGAGGAATATATAGTTTTGAAAGTTCACCAATAATTGTTATTTCATCTTTTTTTATGTTTGTTTCTTCCCAAGCTTCACGCAGTGCGGTTTCAACTATATCCTTATCTTTTTTTTCTTTTTTTCCACCGGGAAAAGAGATTTGTCCACTGTGTTGCCCTTTGTATTTTGTCCTTTCAATTAAAACAAAATGGGACTTGTTTATTACTGGATAAAGCAAAACTAAAACAGCGGCGATTTTTGGAGAGGATGGATCTAAGTTGGTGTAATTTGCTCGGAATGGTGCAATTTCTTCATGAGCAATTTTTCCTTTTAGCTTTTTTTTTGAGTAGTGGTTTAAAATTGAGATTGTTTCATCGAAATCCATACGACGTAAATTAGTCAATTGATTGAATATGAAGCAAGTTTTGAGTTCAGGATTTACCTGTACCTAAAACGATATCCAATTCTCATTACAACATCAATTGATCCAAATTTTAAATCATTCCATGAGTTTTCTCCTTTAGGTTGTAAAACATTATCTATCGCGTATTTTTCAATTTTAATGTTGAATCGAGTGTAACTCACCGAAAAATCAAAAAACCATGCAAATACATCGTCGTACATATTTCCAAGTTGATATCGAAGTCCACCTGCGATTGAATAGTTGTAACCATCTCCAACCAATTCATTTAGATCTCCACTAATCCATTGTTTTTTGTGCAATAATGAATAGCCACCATTCAATTGAATATATCCATTCATTCTGTAGGTATTATTAAGGCTATACTGAAAGTTGAAATTCATACTTTGTAAATGGCCTCCAAATTTGTTCATGGTAGAGTCATAACCATCGAAGTTGTATTGAGATTTGTCGTTAAAAACTATTGGAGTCCATTCGGCACCAACTTCTATTTTTTTATTTAATCCTACGTTAAGGTTTAGAGGCAGTTCCAGAGGGGCGGCAATTAAAAATTCTTCCCTATTTTGCTTCTCAAAAAACTTATTTTTCCCTGCGCCAATTGAAAAGGTGAAATCTTTTCCCTTTAGAGACTCATCTTTACCTTGCGGGTATGCGAAAAGCCCAGTGAAAGTTAATAATATTAGCGCTATGTTTTTCAAACTGAGACTCAATATCTATAACGGTATTATTTTACTATGCTAAGTGTTTTAATGTATAAAAGTTAAAACGTTAATAGGTTACAAATAGTATGCTTTTTTATGTAATATTTAGCTCGATTTCAATCCTTTTACAGCAAGGTCTTTCCAAAAATCAGGATAAGATTTTGCTACTACGTTGGGCTCCTCAATATCAATCGAATCAACTTTTAAGCACAATGGTGCAATACTCATAGCAACTCTGTGATCGTCGTAAGTTTCTATTGAACCGTTGAATGATTTAAGAAGAGCATTGTTTACTTTGATTTCATCATCAGGTAGTATATCGATGGAAGCACCAAATTTTTCTAATTCATTTTTAATTGCGGCAATTCTATCCGTTTCTTTAATTCGTAGACTTTCCAACCCTTTGAAATGTCCTTTTATGTTTAAACCTGTTATTGTTGCTGCAAGAGTTTGAGCAACATCAGGGCAGTCCGAAAAATCATAGTCAAATTGTTCGGAATGTTTTTGATCGTTTTTTTCCAAAGTAACTTGTGTTCCTTCAAAAGTTGATTGCACACCAAAATGCTTAAACATTTCTACAATTGCAGAGTCTCCTTGTAAACTTATTTCTTTGAGTCCTTTAAGTGTAATCTTAGCTTTATCTGCAAGGGCAGCGATTTGATACCAATAGGAAGCTGCGCTCCAGTCAGCTTCAACAGTGAACTCTTTCCCTTGATATTTACCTTCCTCAATTTTTATCGTATTGTCTTCAAAAGAATATTTTGCACCAAATTCTCCAATAAGTGCAAGTGTCATTTTTAGATAGGGTATGGAGGCTATTTTTCCAGTCAGCTCCATTTCTAAACCACCCTTTAATTTTGGTGCAATTAGAATTAATGCCGATAAGTACTGAGAGCTTACAGAGCCATCAATACTAATTTTACCTCCCTTCAAGTTTCCTCCTTCAATTTCTAATGGAGGACATCCTTCTTTTTCGAGGTATTTAATTTTGGCTCCAAGTTTTTTTAGTGCATTTACCAATATCGAAATAGGTCTGTTTTTCATTCTTTCACTCCCGGTTAATATCCATTTTCCAGGTGTGTTGGCATAAAAGGCAGTTAAAAAACGCATGGTTGTTCCAGCTGGTCCAACATCTTTTATATACCCTTTTTCAGAGAGAAGTTGAATCATGGTTTCAGTATCTTTTGCAGCAGCAAGATTGTGAATAGGAAAGTAATCATCGCATAGAGCACGAATTATTAAAACGCGATTACTTTCACTTTTGCTGGCAGTTAAATTAACTTCTCCGTTAATTATTTTAGTCTCGGCTTTTATTGTTAGTTTATCCATTAATCAACTATTTTGTTATAGTAAGCTAGAGCGTTGAGCAAGTCATTTTTATTGGCGAAAATATCCCATTTGCAGTTTCCTATTTTTGATAAAAGAGAACATGAAATATTTCCATCTGTATTTTTTTTGTCGTGAATCATTAAGCTGCAATAGGATTCAAAATTTTCCTTTTGCAAAGGTTTTAAATCATAAACAGACTTTAGTGCGGTAACAATTTGGTTTAACTCTGAATCGGATAAACCACATTTCTCTTTTGACAAAAACCCTTCAGCAATCATGCCTATGGCTATAGCTTCCCCGTGAAGGAAAAAGTCACTATCGTTTTCGAGATGCCAGGTTTCTATAGCGTGACCTATGGTATGTCCATAGTTTAGAATTTTTCTGAGACCTTTTTCAAGTGGGTCCTCCAAAACTACTTTGTTTTTAATTTTTACAGAGTGTTCAATGATTTTACTCCAATTGTAGTCTCCACTTACAGTAATGTTTTTTACTTCTTCCCAATAATCAGCGTCTTGGATTAGGGCGTGCTTGATAACTTCAGCAAAACCACTTCTTAATTGACGGAATTCTAATGTTTTAAGGAACGGAGGATAGATTACAACCATTTGCGGGAAATTGAATACACCAATTTGATTTTTTAAACCGCCTAAGTCGATACCTAATTTACCTCCAACACTTGCGTCAACTTGTGAAAGTAAGGTGGTAGCAATATTAATAAAGTCAACACCTCTTTTGTATGTTGAGGCTATAAATCCACCCATGTCACTGATTACACCACCTCCAAGATTTATGACCAAAGCTTTTCTGTCCGCATGCGCTTCGCTCATTGTAAACCAAACTTGAGTCACTATTTCAATGGTTTTGTTTTCTTCGCCACTTTCGGTTTGAATTACTTCTGCTTCCGCAAGGCAGTCAACATTTGTAAGTATCGTAGTTAAGCAATGATCGATTGTATTTTCATCAACAATGATAAAATATTTAGAGTACGATTTATTGTTTAAAAATTCATTAAGATGAGTTAAAGAATCATCACCAATAACAACCGAATAACCTTGAGATTTTACTTCTAACAAAAGATTGAGTTTTAAATTCATTGCGAAAATAATAATAAATAAAGAAGCTGTTGTTTCTGATCCGACATTTTAACCTTGAAAAATGTGGTTGTGACTAAGTGATAATATACTTTGACTAAATATTCTTTCAATTCTATGTAATAAATCCTCATTTTAATCGTGAAATGAATATGATTAGATTTAAAATATTAATAGCTGTTTTATTTTTTTTTGCAGTCGGAATCCATTTTTCATATACTTATGAGGTTCAAGATTCACCGTCTCAGAGTTTAATAAAAAAAGCGAAAACAGTTGGCAAAGGAATCAATTTTGTTCGCCCAGGTAACATTAAATATGCTTGGAAACATTCTTATAATGAGTTGTTGATAAACAGACATCCCGTTCCTAAAGGATTTCAATTAACTCATGTTGTTAAGGGTAGTTTTGAGCATTGGTTAAGATGCCTTCCTCTTAAACCGAAAGGAACTCCAATAAAGTTGTTCAATGGTAAAAAGAAAATGCTACAAGCTTTGAATGCGGGAGTTTTGGATATCGATATAGGTGAAACCGACTTGCAGCAATGTGCAGATGCAGTTATTCGATTGCGATCAGAGTATTTGTATTCACAAAATAAGTTCGCCGATATTCATTTCAATTACACTTCCGGATTTAAAGCCGAATATTCAAAATGGAGGCAGGGGTTCAAAATAGGTGTTAAAGGAAATCATGCCTATTATTACAAAAAGTCTTTAAATACAGACAAAACTTACCAAGGCTTTCGAAAATATCTTTGGAATGTATTTAACTATGCAGGGACCTATAGTTTAAACAAGGAACTCAAAAAACAAACTACAACAAACATTAAAGGAGGAGATGTGCTTATTATTGGAGGTTTTCCCGGACATGTAGTGATGGTTGCGGCTGTATCTGAAAATACTTCCGGAGAAAAAGCAGTCTTGTTAATTCAGAGCTATATGCCAGCACAAAACATACACATTGTAAAAAAACAACTTACCCGCGGTGAAGGAGTGTGGTTTAAGGTTTCCGATCTGGAAAAAAAAGGGTGGAAAACCTGGGAGTTTGATTACACAAAAGAACACCTTAAAACCTGGTAGCAAAAAATGGGAATGAACGTTGAAAAAGTGTACAACCCTTTTTGTTATCTTTGCATCTAAATATTTCTGAATTATGGCGTTAAAGTGCGGTATTGTTGGTTTACCAAATGTTGGAAAATCTACCTTGTTTAATTGTTTATCGAGTGCTAAGGCTCAATCGGCTAATTTCCCTTTTTGTACCATTGAACCGAATGTAGGTACGATTAACGTCCCTGATTCAAGGCTTGAAAAATTAGAAGAGTTGGTTAACCCCCAAAAGGTAGTCCCTAATACAATGGAAATTGTTGATATTGCCGGATTGGTCAAAGGAGCTAGTGAAGGTGAAGGTTTGGGAAATCAGTTTTTAGGAAATATTCGCGAAACCGATGCTATTTTGCATGTTGTACGCTGTTTTGATGATGGAAACATTGTTCATGTTGATGGCTCTGTTGATCCTGTAAGAGATAAGGAAACGATTGATATTGAGCTACAATTAAAGGACTTGGAAACGGTTCAAAAAAGGGTAGAGAAGTCGAAGAAGGTAGCTAAGTCTGGTGATAAGGATGCTAAAAAGCAAGTGGAGCTTTTTGAAAAAGTAGTCGCTACTCTTGAGCAAGGAAAATCAGTTAGAACGATTGAGTTTTCAGAAGATGAGCTACTTCTTGTTAGTGAATTGAATTTAATCACCTCTAAACCCGTAATGTATGTTTGCAATGTAGATGAAGCTGCATTAAAAGGAGGGAATGATTACGTTGAAAGGATTAAAGAAATAGCCAGAGAGGAGCGTGCCGGAGTAATTATGGTAAGCGCCCAACTGGAAGCTGATATTGCTGAATTAGACGATTATGAGGAACGTCAAATGTTTCTCGAAGATGCGGGTCTGAGTGAACCAGGCGTTAATAAATTGATCAGGGAAGCTTATAGTTTGTTGAACTTATCTACTTATTTCACAGCCGGTGAAAAAGAAGTTAGAGCCTGGACAATCAAGAAAGGTATGACTGCTCCACAGGCTGCGGGTGTTATTCATACGGATTTTGAAAAAGGATTCATTAGAGCCGAAGTAATTAAGTATGATGATTACGTTGAGTTTGGATCTGAGTCAGCATGCAAAGAAGCTGGTAAATTGTCAGTTGAAGGAAAAGACTATATTGTAGAAAATGGTGATGTTATGCATTTTAGATTTAATGTATAATTTATTTTATTTAAAAAATCTATCTTATCTGAGGCAACAATTACTATCTGTTTTCGTAATTAAACTATGATTTTAAAAGCTACCGAATTTGCTGCTAACAAACACAGAGGTCAGTTTCGTAAGGGAAATTTAAACACTCCTTACATAAATCATCCGATTAAGGTTGCTTATATATTGGAGAGAGCGGGTATTAATGATGAGGAAGTTTTGGCAGCTGCTATTTTACATGATGTGATTGAAGATACCGATGTTACCTATTCAGACATAAAAAATATTTTTAACGAGCGGGTTGCTGATGTTGTTCTTGAGGTTTCCGACGATAAAGAGTTGACGAAAGATGAACGTAAAGATCGACAAGTAAAAAATGCTCCTCGACTCTCTTATGAAGCTAAATTAATTCGAATTGCTGATAAAATTTGCAACATTCAGGACGTTTGTGGAAAAGACGTTCCTGATTGGAGTTATGAACGTAAATACGAATATCTGGAGTGGGCTAAAAATGTTGTAGATCAAATTGCAGGAACTCACGAGGTTTTAGAAAATTTATTTTATGACGAACATCGTTGGGGAAGGCTTAAAATTTAGATTGTAATTTTCTATCTTTAGGACTTGAACTGTGAAGACTATGAACAATTTCAAAATACCTTTTTTTCTTCTTGCTTTGTTTTTTGTTTTTAGAGCCTCTGCTCAATTAGAACTTGATGGGGATTCTGAGCATGCTATTTCATACGAAGTAAGAAATGACAGTGTTTTAATCTATGTTGATGTATTTAATGATTTATCCATCGATTTAGACTCCGACGATAACTTAGATTCGGGTGACGATTATGTTTATTTAATGTTTGATTTCAACTCAAACGGTGCAATTGATTTAGGTGGTAATCAAATAGATTTATTCTACACTTATGATTCTACTCAATCGCAGGGTATTTGTAATGGACATATTTTATCTCCTTCCTCGATAAACGATTGTGAAGGAAGTACAGGAGGATCTGCCTCGGTAGAATTGAAAGCTACTACCAATAATACAACCCCTCACGTGTTTTACACATTTTCTATCCCGAAAGGTGAGTTGGATTTTGGCAACACCGGTTCCTTATGTGGTAGAATAAGTATAAAGGTGCATACGGGTGGAACTCCTTTAGCCGACGAGGTAAGTTTCCCAGCTCAGACGGTTGTTGAGGATTATTTTGTTAACCCTTATAACCCTATTCAGCTTTATCCAGAGGCAGAAATCATTTTGCCTACAGGTCAGGTTGCTCCTGATCAAACTCCAGTTGCTGTATGCGTAGGAGACACTTTAAAAGTTGACCAGGTTTATCCTCATTATCATTGGAATGGGTTAAGTCAAGAGTATTTTCAACTTGTTAGGAACGACCTGGCAGATCAATATTACTTTAAAATTTCTGATGAAAATTGCATCTATACCGATACTGTTAATGTTCAGCTTCTTGATGAGAAGCTTTGCGAGGGAGCCTATGTTTTCCCAAATATTGTGGTTCCAAATAGCGATGGTATAAATGATGTTTTTCAGCTCATGATTGGTCAGGAATTGCTTAATCAGGATTGGAAAGGGTCCAAACTTAGGATATTCAACCGATGGGGTCTCAATGTTTTCGGCTCAAAGGTAGATGATTCATATCCAATTTGGCATTTGAGACTGGAAAATGGTAGGTTGGTTTCACCAGGAACCTACTATTATACTTATATTACTCCAGGAGATAATCCTCGGAGAATTCATGGCTTTTTTACAGTTCTGCATGGAGAATAAACCAGGATTGTTTCGAAGGTATTTTAAATCATTAATGTTTGGAGGTTTGTCCTACGCTGCAACTTGTGGTGTATTTATACTTATGGAGAGTTCACGCTATCTTAGAAAAGACAAATACATAATTCCTGTTTTGTTATTTTTACTCGTTCCTTCGTTGGTTTTTTCTTTTTTTAATTTGAAAATCAACAAAACAACAAAGTATAAAATTAATATCCGAAGTATTTTAAGTTATTCCTTAACCATTGTATTTATTTGTATTATTCATATTTTCTCTGTGAGAAAAATCGAAAATATTGATGAAAGAATTTTGATTCCATTTGCTGTTATTTTTGGTATTGCTTTTTCTATAGCTCACATTAGTTATTTATTCATACTTGCTTTGGGTAAGCAAAAGGTCAAAGAGGATTTGATTGATAATTAATTTTTTTTGTTGACTTCCCGAAAAACTGATTGCTCATCTTTGTATTATGTGTTTTTAGTACTTAAATCCCTGTTTTTCTTTATCCCAGTAAATATTACAAGAAAAGGCTAAATGTTGGTAATTTATTGAAATTCTGTCAATTAATAGCTTTCATGGTAATAAACATGTATCTTTGCACGCGCTATAATCCGTCTTGTCGCTCCAGTTTACTGGGGAGGAAAGTCCGGGCATCGCAGAACACCATACCTTTTGAAAGAGAGGGCGGTTTTAAAACCGACAGCTAGTGTTACAGAAAATAACCGCTTTAATAAACTTGTTTTATTGGAGTAAGGGTGAAAAGGTGGGGTAAGAGCTCACCAGTGCAGTAAGTAATTCCTGCAGCTGAATAAACCTTATGGGATGAAAGCTTAAATAGGCTGGAGTGTTCTTAGGAACTAAGAGTTGTTCGCTCGATTTCAGTGGGTAAGGCGTTTAGATAAATGACAAGACTAGACAGAACCTGGCTTACAGGATTATTAGCGTTTTTTATGAACTTAAATTTTTTGAATGACATTTTCAGAATTAGGATTGAGTGAGGAGCTATTAAAAGGACTCGATGAGCTCGGGTTTGAGACTCCAACTCCAATTCAACAAAAAGCAATTCCTGTATTGCTGGAAGGCGAGCGCGACTTAGTTGCCTTGGCCCAAACAGGAACCGGGAAAACAGCAGGTTTTGGTTTACCAATGCTTCAGAATACTGAGCCTGGTTACATGAAGCCTCAGTCGATTGTTTTATCACCAACTCGTGAGTTAGGTAATCAAATTGCTGATGATTTAAGAAATTTCTCCAAAAGTATGAAGGGGATTAAAATCGTATCAGTTTATGGTGGTGCTAACATTAGTACTCAAATTAAAGAATTAAAAAAAGGATGCAACATTATTGTTGCTACTCCAGGTAGATTGGTCGATCTTATAAAAAGAGGCGTTGCTAAACTGGAGGAAATTGATAGGGTTGTTCTGGATGAAGCAGATGAAATGTTGAATATGGGGTTTAAAGATGATTTGGATTTTATTTTAGATCAAACGCCCCCTACTAAAACGACATGGTTGTTTTCAGCGACGATGGCTAAAGAAGTAGAGCGAATTGCGAGAAATTATATGGCCGACCCTTTTAAAATTACTGTTGGAAGACAAAATGAGGGAGGTGAAAATATTGAGCATAAATTTTATTTGGTACAAAATCGTAACAGATTTCCAGCTTTAAAAAGAATTGTTGATGTAAATCCTGAGATTTTTGGTTTGATTTTTTGTAGAACCAAAAGAGATACACAAGAAATTTCAGACCGATTAATTGCTGAAGGATATAACGTAGATGCCTTGCATGGTGATTTGTCGCAGCATCA
>MDTD01004872.1_pt1 | contig 10211 bp, 8 predicted proteins | sample 811221 | NCBI WGS metagenome assembly MDTD01 (sample SAMN05326646, study PRJNA326480) | marine metagenome | isolation source: seawater | place: Pacific Ocean: South West | collected 2011
CAGATTATCTTCCGCAGATGGTATCTCGGGGTGTCCCGGTAAACCGTGTGCCCATCGTGCCAAAAGCTGAATGTCCGAATTATCTAACAGGGAAACTTTCAAAGTATCAAAAAGGGCAACAGGAACCATCAGCATGTCGAGTTCATGGAACCCGTCACTGCGTTTGCCTGTCACCTCGAGAAAGAGGTTTAACTTGGCCGGAGCCAAGACCTCTAAATTCGGGCCATCCTGCCTGATAAACATGCTGCGTCAACTCTACGTAAATAAACAACACCTTGAGTCATGATCCCTGACAAGGTGTAGCCAATTGCCTGCGAAGAGTGTCGATCAACCGCATCAATTGACCTATTTAAAATTGTATCGCCGAGCACAATCGCGTCAAAAAAAATATCCCTTCCCCCCCCAATCTTGCCGATGATTCAATAGGACAATTGATTGAAACCCTTTGAAAAAAGGGGTATTAACAGAACTAATACTAGTAAAAGTTTTTTCCACCCAAACTCTCAAAAAAGAGCCTCGAAGTGTCAAAAGACGAACATCCTGTCATCATCCAAACGCCCGCGGAATTCGTTGTGAACACGTTAAAAGGAATATTCATGGGAATCGCCGATGTGGTTCCCGGAGTCTCCGGCGGTACGATCGCTTTGGTTATGGGGATCTATGATCAACTGATCACCACCATTACCCGAGTAGATGCGCGGTTATTCAAGCTACTTGGCCGGCGACAAATTTCCGAGGCTGCAAGTCATCTAAACTTGATTTTCTTGCTCTCACTGGGGCCTGGAATCCTGATCGGCCTTATTGGCATGTCTACCGTTGCTGCCTCACTTTTAGAAGGTGATGTAAGTAGCCAATTTACGTTTGCCGCATTCTTTGGAATGATCACTGCCTCCGCCTATCTGGTGCTCGAAATGATCGAGTTTAAAACATCAAAAACTCGACTCTGGGTTCTGGCGTTTATGGCATTTGGCCTGCTCGCCGCATTGGCCATTAATCAACTGCGGGGGGGCGATACATCTGCTGCATCGGAAGCACCCTCGCCGTTCTATATATTCGCCTGTGCAGCTATCGCCATATGTGCCATGATCCTCCCAGGAATCAGTGGCTCGATGATCTTAATGATTTTGGGGATCTATCATCATTTGGTTCATCTTCCCAAAAACCTATTTGACGACATGCATCGATCTTCTGCCGCACTCGAACTGGGAATCTTTGCGTGTGGTGCAGTGATGGGCTTAATGCTCTTCAGTCGGCTTTTGAAATGGCTTCTTGAGCGGTATCGTAATCTCTTACTGGCAACGCTCACGGGCGTCATGCTCGGCGCACTTCCAGTCCTGTTTCATTCCGCATTTGAGAAAAAGTCGTTCACAGAAACTTCGACCGGAAGTCGAGTGGCCCTCATTGCAACGGTGATCACAGCCGGCGTGATGATGATTATCGTCTCACGCAAAGCCACTACGATAACGACAAAAAAGAATTCTAAGCACAGGCAATAAAAAAGGCCGTCCCGCTTTAGGAACAGCCTTTTTCATGTTTCAGCAATATTGCTTCAATGGTTAGCTCAACCGAGCCTTTTGGGCACGCCGTTCTGCACGCAGTCGTGCTCGTCGCTTAATATCACTTGGCTTTTCGTAGAACTTACGGCGACGCATCTCTTTCTTGAGACCACTTCGCATTACCAACTTACCAAAACGACGTACAGCTTCCTGAATCGTCTCTTTGTCGCGAACGATTACTTTGACCACGGTTTTCGTGCCTACCTTTCAGCATTTACAAGTAATAGAGGGTACAGTGAGCAGGAAAATTCCTGCGTAAACTGAAATTCTACACCGAGGGCTGCAACCTTTACCACCCCCAATCTAACTCATTTTACAAGAGTTATTTTTTCTCCGCTAAACTCGCGCATACCAGATATTTATCGCTACGAGCAAACACATGCTTATTGGCATAGGCTGGATGGCTCCAGCACACGCCGTTTCGCTGCCGCAGCTGATCTTCTGTAGGTTCAATCAGTTTAGCGCGGCTGATTTCTGTCAGCCCCTTGGGAGACAAGCGGCCAATCACCAGTTCGCCGCGTTCATTAAACATCCAGACATTGTTACCATTCCGCACAAAGTGAATCGTACTCCAGCGAGCTCTTGGGGTTGCTGTCTGATCTTCCCAGACACGAGAGCCGTCTTTCAGATCCAGGCACCTCAGCTCACCATAACTATCCACTCCGTAAACATGGCCTCCCAGAACAATCGGAGTGCTGATAATCGAGTGAATGCCTTCGGTGTGCTTTTCGTCTTCTCCGGTGCGCTGCCAGCGTTTAGTAATAGCCAACTCGTCTTCATCCAGATCGATCAACATACAGCCGTCATAAAAACTTGTGAGAAACAGTTGATTCCCCGCTTTGACAGGCGTTGCAACACCTATCGGCATGCGACTTGGCGGCCACAATTGCTGCCAATGGACTTGTCCGGTCTTAGGAGCCAAACCTGCTACAGAATCACCTGTCCAGACCACGACAACCTGCTGGCCCGCCTGTTCAATCAACAGCGGGGACGCATAGCAGGCTCGCTCTCTGAGGGCTGTCCATCGTTCTTTTCCATTTTCAATATCGAAACCGGCAACAGTCGCTTCCTTTCCTCCCAGTTGCACAATCACAATATCATCCACGACAAGTGGTGAACCGGCGATTCCCCAGATGGGCATTTGAATGTCGTACTCCGCATTTAAATCATGCTGCCACAAAATCTCTCCTGTCCTGGCGTCAAAACAATGGAAGTGCCCCATCGCTCCTAATGCATACGCCTTACCATCGAGGACAGTTACGGCTGCACGCGGCCCGGCCGTATATCCAATTTTGTACTCACATTCATACGTATATTGCCAAACTGTTTCACCCGTTTCTTCACTAAAACACAACACACGTTCTGTCTGCACAGGCTCGGTGATCCGATCGGTTAAAAACACCAATCCATCTGCTACCGTCGGCGCGCTATATCCAGAACCAACAGGCACTCGCCATTTCAGCGGTACTTCATCCGAATCAAAACTGGAAATAATTCCTGTTTCATGCCAAACACCGTCCCGCGTCGGACCTCTCCATTGTGGCCAGTCCTCTGACATAGCCGGACTAACAAACAGAATTCCGGATAAAACGGAAACAACGAATAGGAATTGCTTCATCGAAAAACAATTGAACTGCATAACCGTCACCTCTGGATTGGTTTTGAATGACTTCGGTGCCTTGAAGCATGGGCTGCCCGACTGGTGAACAACAGCGCTATTGTAACAGAAATACTCCGCACCTCACCGCTTCACCATGAATCAAAGCTTAAGTTACATAGCGAAGCTCAATAATTTAAGTCGGGTTCACCTTGGAGCCAAACGCTAATTTCGCTAGATTATTCTTCAGTTTCAGGTTACTGATCCTGAGCTAATGCTCCCTATTGCGAAAAGGATTCCGATAAGGATGACAGACAAACCAATCACGCTAGGTGAAATTGCGTCCCTGATTTCAGCGGATTTAGATGGTGACCCTGATTTCGTAATCAACGACGCCGGTACTATTCCTGAATGCAAGCCAGACTGGCTCACATTTGCAAATGACACAACGCACTTAGCTCAGTTTGAAGCCTCGAATGCAGTCGCTGCTATCGTAAGCCGTGATCTCCCTAAATCATCGAAGATGACATTACGCGTAGAAGATCCGGTAACCGCATTTGCGGGAATTGTGAGACTCTTCCGCAACATGATGACGCCACCGGTTAAGGGAGTTCACCCGTCGGCTTCGGTGAGTGAGACGGCACGACTTGGAGATGATATTACGATTGCTGCCGGCGTCGTCATTGGAGAAAACGTTTCTATCGGAGCAGGTACCTGTATCCTTGAAAATACGGTCGTCATGGACGAATCCGTTATCGGTGAACAAGTCATCATCTTTCCTAACGTGACTATTTATGACAACACACAAATCGGAAATCGGTGTATTCTTCATGCCGGTTGTACCCTTGGAGCCTACGGGTTTGGATATGACTCGACTTCCGAGAAACATCTGCTCTCTGACCAACTGGGGTACGTCTTGCTTGAAGATGAAGTAGAACTCGGTGCCAACGCCTGTATTGATCGAGGCACATACTCAACCACGCGTATAGGACAAGGCACCAAAATCGACAATCTGGTTCAGATTGGGCATAATTGTCAAATCGGAAAGCACAATCTAATCTGTGCACAGGTCGGTATCGCTGGTAGTACGCAGACCGGAGATTACGTGGTAATGGGTGGCCAGGCAGGAGTCGCCGACCACGTCAATATCCCTTCTCAGACGATGATCGGAGCCCAGAGTGGAGTCATTGGAGATCTGAAAGCCGATCGCTACTTTGGCACTCCGGCACGCAACGCAATGAAAGCCATGAGAGAATTTGCGGCCCTAGCAAAGCTTCCGGACATGGTTAAGCGCCTTCGTAAACTGGAGGAGCAACTGGCAACGATAGCCGATTCTGTGCCCCCTTCGCAACAGGACGCAGCTTGACCGTGAACAGCATTCCGGCACTCACGTCTGAAACTCGTCTGGAAGCCGATGCCGTAGGCCTCATGGCCGGCTGGGGAGACTACCCAGTGGTTGTGGCTCGCAGCCTGAAGAAACAGGGATATCGGGTTATTGGAGTTGGCATCAAAGGACACGCCAATTCAGCACTCGCTCAGGAATGTGACGAGTTCACCATGGGGCCAATCGGCAAGGTGGGCATGGCTATTCGTTTTTTCAAGCAGCACAATGTTCAACATATCACCTTCGCTGGCAAAATTCACAAAGTTAAACTCTTTAAGAAATTTGCCTGGCTCGATTACATACCAGACCGGGCGTCTCTAAGAATGTTCTATGACTTTATGATCGCGAAGAAAAAAGATCGTAAGGACGATACATTTCTTCTCGCCTTTGTCCAGTTGTTTGAACGGCATGGCGTCGCCGTACTACCAGCCACCCATTTCGCCCCGGAGCTTCTCATGAAACAAGGCAATTTAACCGGAACTAAATTAACTAAATCACAACAGCTCGACATTCAATTCGGCTGGAAACTGGCTAAACAGATGGGTGGACTCGACGTAGGACAAACTGTCGTGGTAAAGAATCAGGCTGTCCTGGCGGTCGAGGCAGTCGAGGGGACAGATCTTTGTATTCAACGGGCAGGTGAATTATGTAAACAGGGTGGCTTTACCGTCGTCAAAGTTGCCAAACCTCAGCAGGACAGCCGTTTCGATGTCCCAGCCATAGGCGTCGGAACGCTGGAAACGATAAAACGAGCAGGTGGAAATTGCCTTGCCATCGAAGCAGGCCATACCATTATCATCAATGAAGCCGATGTCGCTCAATTCGCGAGGAAGAACAAAATCACAGTGGTTGCCCTGAAAGAAGGACAACTGGAAGAAGAAAGCGGTCAACGTGACGCTGCCTAATTACCTCAGGTATAGGTAAGAACTATTATCCCAAATCGCTTAGTGACATGATCCTTGATACACCGAGGGGGATGGCGCCATCTCCCTCAATATTCCTTGATTCCCGATCAATCCAAATTCCCTGCCAGCCAGCGGCTAACGCTGGTTGTATATCGTTGTCCAACCGGTCTCCGACTAAACAAATCTGATTGGGTGAGACTTCAAGCCGTTTAGTAATGCCCTCACAGAACCCTCTGGCAGGTTTATTCCAACCTAACTGAGCAGAGTGAAATACATGTTGAACCCGGCTTAATACTGGATTATTGACAACTATTTGCTCCAGTCGCCTGTCGAAATTTGAGGCGATACCCAGTTCAAATCCTTGCTCCTGCAAGCGGTCAAAACAGTCAGCAACATCTTCATAAACTCTCCAGGAATCACCATCAGCAAAGTGGCTCCACAACTGTTCGAACAACTCGCCCCCTGCCTCGTTAAATTCTGGAAATGTGCCTTCGACCACTTGCCGCCAGGCATCTAGCGTTGATTCTTCCGTTACAGCATTCCGCGCATTTTCCGCGCTAAATACGGTAGAAAACACGTCTTTAAACCGCGTCAAGACCTGCTGAGGATCTAAACCACTGATAAATCGCCCGCCTATTTCCACATACGCCTGAGCGATATCAGGCTGAGCGAACATCACCGTCCCTACGGCATCAAACAAGATTATTTTCGTATTGGAACTGAGCATCCGTTATCACGATTAGAAGAATAGTCTGCTGATATCGTTGAAGACCACAAATAGCATAAAACCCAACAGCAGGAATAAAAACAGAACAGACAAAGAGCCCTGAATTCGTTCGCTGACTGGTTTGCGTGTAATGAGTTCAATCGTCAAAAAGACAAAATGCCCGCCATCGAGAACGGGGATCGGTAAAAAGTTCAAAATCGCCAGGTTGGCACTCAGCATCGTGAGAAACAACAACAGCCTAGTAACACTTTGTGCAGCTTCGTCCTGGGCAACCTTCATAATCATGACCGGGCCCCCCAAGTCTTTCACCGACGCAGTTCCGTCTGCAATCCATCCAAGGGTCTGTCCTACGCGTTGCAGATCCTGTTTCGTTCGAATCCAACCTTGCGTCATGGCTTCGCCTAACCCGTCCACCTGATGAATTCGCTGTAAGGACTGAAGCTGTATCACGCCGCGCGATGGATTAAAACGGCCATCAATTTCTTCCCATACAGGAATAACTTCTATTAATTCATCGACGCCATCTCGTTCAAAAACATATTTAGTCTCGACCTGCTTATGATCGTACTGAGCATTCGAATGAAGGAAAAACCAAGTCCAGTAGTCTGACACACTCCTCAGGTCGAGCATATCCTCATTCACCGCTTCGGCCACATTCTCTCGTTTGACGTACTGCGATGCAATTAGCTCATCACCAACTTGCACAGTGGGGTTAGAAGACGAGGTCACAATATAAGTTGTGGTATACGCAAGCCCGAGAGACGTGATACAGCCGACAGCATTTGGTACTTTCGAGAAATGGGTTACGTCGCTACGGTAGCTCGGAACCTCAATCTCGACCAGAGATGACGATTCCTCCGATTCGCGTCGCACTCCAAACGTCACGTCCTGACCATCCAGTTCAGCTAAGAATTGTGGCAATGCAATGGCTCCTACAGTCGCAAGCTCACTACCGTTAACCTGCTCGATAACGTCGCCAATTTGAAATCCAAGCTTCGCAGCTTTACTGTTCTGCTGAAATGCGGTGATCGGGCCAATTCCCAGCACAAATCCGGGGCCCTTCATGGGTAGTGCAGGAACGGTCAAACCGACTTCCTTGCCATCTCGCAGGACTTTGACAGCGAGCGGTTTGCTGGGATTCAGGGCAAATGCATCCCGAACTTCCCAACCTAATCGTTGCCGCGTCTCTTCCGGCCCATAGCCATCGAAAGAAACTAGCTTACCGTCAATTTCAATGACTTCGTCGCCGGCCAGCAGACCATTGCCGGAATCTTCGTCGGTTCCATCAGGTGATTTGGCAAGCGAAGCAATTGTGCTATTCTCTGCCATCGTAATGCCAACAGTCCGATTTTTCCCCTCGCGATCAACCTGAACGGGCACTATATCACTGGACCGTTTTTGCCGCTGTCGATCCACGACTCGAAACGGAACCGCATCGGAACCCTCCATCCCTGCACCAATCACTGAGTATTTTAAATCCCAGGTAAATCTATAGAAAAAACTGTCTTCATCACTTTCACTAAATCCAACCAAATCATAGCCGGACTCCCATCCGGCCTTCCAGGCAGCCGAACCGTAGGTGACTCCTCCTACAGCGGCCGGCTGGATAGGTGTGCCAATCTTGTAGGCTGCCGCCGCCATCAGAATCCCGAAAATCAGATTCATAATGACACCTGCCGAAATAATGGCCATACGTTGAGGGACATTTTTGGCGGGATAGCTACGAGGGTTTAAAACTTCTTCACCATCTTCGTTCACTGTCCGGATTCGGGCAGCTTCTTGCTCGGCCTGATTTGGATTATCATCCTGCCCGAGCATTTTGACATAACCACCCAGCGGAATTGTTCCAATGCCATATTCTGTTTCTCCCCACTGAAACTTAAAAATAGCAGCTGGTAATCTTAGCGGCCCAATTTTTATTGGTACATCAAATCCGACATAGAATTTGTCACATTGGACACCACAGGCTTTCGCAACAAGGAAATGCCCAAGTTCGTGAACAAAGATGACAAACCCCAGTCCCATCAGCACTTTGCCAATGTTCCAGGCACCTTCCAGAAACCCGTCAAATGACGCGGCAATTAAGGTTTCCAACGTAATATCTCCTCTCGAGCCCACCGATCCAGTTCGATAACTCGTTCTAAATCAGGATTTGGGTCGTAGTCATGATGATTTAATACGTCCCGGCACGCCGAGACAATTTCAATGAATTCTAACCGCCCATCCAGAAACCGGGCAACCGCTGATTCATTCGCGGCATTTAATACTGCCCCACAAGTTCCTCCGCGTTCAGCAACTTCCCGTCCCAGTAACAACGCTGGGAATCGTTCATAGTCCGGCGGTATGAACTCGCACGCGAAGGCCTGCGAAAAATCTAATTTCGTAGCCGGGCCCTGCCATCGCTGGGGATAAGACAGAGCGTACTGGATAGGCAACTTCATATCCGGCGGACTCATCTGTGCCAGCACGCTGCCGTCGCAAAACTCAACCATGGAATGCACTACAGACTGAGGGTGCACCACGACGTCAATCTTGTCGATTGACAATCCAAACAACCACCTGGCCTCGATGATTTCCAATGCCTTATTCATCATTGTAGCCGAATCAACTGTAATCTTTGGGCCCATTTCCCAGGTCGGATGAGCTAATGCATCGTCCACCGTTACGCCAGCCAACTCTTTCAGGGTATGATTTCTAAAAGGTCCACCACTAGCGGTCAGAACTATTCGCGTAATCTCTGACGCCCGGCCGCCCTGCATCGCCTGAAAAATGGCACTATGCTCACTGTCAACCGGTAAGATTGAAACACCACGGTCACTGGCTAACTGCATTACGAGAGGCCCGGCTGTGACCAAGGTTTCTTTATTGGCTAATGCAATCGTCTTACCAGCCTCAATCGCGGCCCATGTCCCCCGCAGCCCAGCACTACCCACGATCGCCGAAACCACCAAGTCCACATCATCACGTGTTACCAGGTCGACTATCCCGTCCTGTCCGGCAAGAATCGTAGATTGACAGGTTGCTGGCAATTGAAGGTTACCCAACTGAGATTCATCAGAAACAACCACAAAATCAGGGCTAAACTCTGTTGCCTGTTGTTTCAACAATTCAAGATTCGAATGCCCTGTAATCCCGACTACCCGGAACCGATTAGCCAATGCTCGAACCACGTCCAAGGTGCTACAACCGATGCTACCGGTCGAGCCCAGAATTACGATATTTTTCAAGCTAGTAGACATTCTGTATTAAGCGTGAAGACCCTGGCGAAAGAACCATTTTAGAAGGGGGCACTGGGTGCCGCAATACAATAGAAACATCAGAACATCAAACGATCTGTATTCGCCCCGCTGGCAAACTCTGAATAAACTGGCAAAGAAGTCTGAGCACCACGCCGAGTTACACTAAGACTCGCGGCCTTTACGGCAAGACCAACAGCCTCCCTAAAATCAACTCCGGCTGCTATTTGGGCTGCCAGGACTCCGTTAAAGCAATCACCGGCTGCAGTTGTATCAATGGCCTGAACCTGCGGAGCCGCCACTTCGTAAGAGCTGGCACTTTCAACCACCACCACGCCCTCGGCGCCTAACGTAATCACGACGATTTGGATTCCGTACTTTCTAATAATCTCACGACCAGCTTCAATCGCTGATTCTGTATCCTGTACATCCCTCGCAGCCAACTGAGCTGCCTCATGCTCATTCGGAGTTAATATATCAACCTCGTTTAAAATCGGGTGGTCGATGAGTTCGGGCACGACAGGTGCTGGATTCAGAATGACTCTGGCACCACCGACCTTGCATCGCTTAATCATTGCATAAATGGTTTTTAACGGAACCTCCATCGATGCCAGCAACAACTCCACATTGTCAAGTGTTTGAGGATCTATCGCATCAACATCCGCTACCGATAATTCGGCATTAGCGCCGGGAGCGACACAAATCATATTCTCTGCATGCTGATCCACCAAAATCGCTGCCACGCCCGTGGAAAACCCGGTTTTCGTCAGAATATGGGAAGCGTTCAAGCGGCATTCGACCTGATA
>MDTD01080700.1_pt1 | contig 10211 bp, 7 predicted proteins | sample 811221 | NCBI WGS metagenome assembly MDTD01 (sample SAMN05326646, study PRJNA326480) | marine metagenome | isolation source: seawater | place: Pacific Ocean: South West | collected 2011
TAAATTTAATGCTGGAACAACATGACCACCCGATCCACCTGTCGATATTAAAATTTTTTTCAATTAGTACACTCTTCTTTTTGTTAAATTTAAAATTATGCCTGAAATAATAGATATGCTTACAATTGATGACCCCCCATAACTTAAATATGGAAGTGTCATTCCTGTTGTGGGCAAAACTCTCAAATTAACTCCAACATGAATAAAAGCCTGCATCATCAGCAATGATATCAATCCTGTAAGAATAAGTTTAAATACATCTTCATTTGTATCTCTGATTTTTTTAAAAACTTTATACGCAAAAAAAATAAATGATAACATTATTAGAAAAATTATAATTATCCCAAATTCCTCGGAAATGACAGAGACTATATAATCAGTATGTGCCTCTGGAATTTTTGAATTTAAGGTTCCTTCACCAATACCTTTTCCAAAAAAACCACCATCGATTATTGCCTCAGATGCTTTTTCAGATTGAAAATTATTTTTTGAAGATGTATCAAAAAAAGAAAATATTCTTATTTTAATATAATTAAATTTTTCAACAAAAAAAATTAAATAAGATAGTATTAAAATAAAGGTTCCAAATAATCCAAAAAATACAAATAAATTAATACCTGATACAAAAATTAAGCATAACCAGGAAGCTATTATTAAAATTGATTGGCCTAAATCTGGCTGTGATATCAAAAGTAAAACTATAGGAAGAATTAAAAATAATGTTAATAAATATTTTATATATAAATTATATTTTTGATGGTTTAATAATGTTGCTAACATTACGATGTAGAAAGGTTTTATTAACTCAACAGGTTGAAACCGAGGTAACATCGGAAGATCTAACCATCTTCTTGAACCTTTAACTTCCGATCCAATAAAAGGAACTAAAAAAAGTAAAGCAAAAGACAAAATAAAAAGAAATATTGATAATTTGATTAAATAATTTTCTCTTATCAAGGAAAATATAAACATTAATATTAAACCTAATAAAATAAATAATAAATGTTTAATAAAAAAGTAGTAAGAGTTTGTATTTAATCTATCTGATGCAATTAAAGTTGTCGAGACTAATGAAAAAAATAATCCTGCAATGAAAAATGAGATAATAAGTATTAAAATTGTTTTATCTACATTTTTCCACCAACTGTAATAATTATTATATAAATTTAATTTATTTAGCATTATATAAAAGTAAACTTCTTATAAGTTTGTTAAAATACTCTCCTCTATGTTCAAAATTTCTAAATTGATCGAATGAGGCAGCAGAAGGGCTAAAAAGAATAGTTTTATTATTTTTATCAAACTTAATTTCTTTTTTAATCGTTGAAATTATATTTTTAAGATTGATAAAACACTTATATTTAATTTTATTTCTGAATTGATTTTCAAACTTTTTTTTATCTTTTCCAAAAATATATGCAGTGATATTTTTATAATATTTTTTATGTATTTTAAATTTATCTCCTTTTTTAAATATTCCTCCTACTATCCAGTAGATATTGCTATAACTCATTAAAAGTGCTTCGGTTGAAGATAGGCTCGTAGATTTTGAGTCATTTATAATTTTCAAATTTTTTTTATTACAAATTATTTGGTTTCTAAATTTTAAACCTTTAAATTTATTTAATGATTTAAATATCTGATTATCAGAAATATTTAACTTTTTACATATTTGATAGACAAAATGTATATTTTTAATATTATTCTTATCAAGTAAATATGTGTTTCTTATTCTTGACTTAAATAAAAATTCTTTATTATAACTTAATTTATTTAGTTTTGACTTTATATTTTTATTTAAAATATTTTTGTTAATGACGAGATTATTTTTTTCAACATAGGCTTGTTTATTTTTTTCTTGATTAAATATTAATTTTAATTTGGCTTTTGCATATTGATTTATATTTCCATGTCTATCCAGATGATCAGCTCTTAGATTAAGTATTGCTGCATAATCTGTTTTAAAATATTTACTGTATGATATTTGGAATGACGAAGCTTCAATTATAAAAATTGTGTTTTTTTTGATTTTTTTTTCTAATAATGGTGGATTGCCAATATTTCCCACCAATCTAACATCTTGATGCTTAGATTTGAGGATTTGGTATAACATACCACAAGTGGTAGATTTTCCATTTGTTCCAGTAATTGTAATTTTAACATTCTTTGTAAAAATTAAATAAAATATATCGAGTTCAGTAATTATTTTATTTTTATTTTTTTTTAGGTAATTTTTTAATTTACAATTTTTTAAGTCTATTCCTGGACTTAAAATAATAAAATCAAATAATGTCTCAAAGATTTTATTTTTATTAAAAAAAATATTTTTATTTTTTTTGTTTTTTAAGCTGGCATTATCATCAAAAATTGCAATATTGTTATACTTTGACAAAAATTCAAAGCAAGATTTACCCGAAAGCCCCAAACCATAAATTAATATTTTTTTATTAATAAAAGTCTTTTTATTAAACATTTATCTTAATTTTAATGTTGCGAGTCCAATCATTGCGAGTATCAGGGATATTATCCAAAATCTAATTACAACTGTAGATTCTGGCCATCCCTTTTTTTCAAAGTGATGATGAATTGGGGCCATCATAAAAATCCTTTTGCCTGTTAATTTAAAAGAGATAACTTGCACAATAACTGAAACTGCCTCTAGAACAAATAGACCTCCCGTTATTGCTAAAACAATTTCGTGTTTTGTAACGACACCTACAGCACCTAATGATCCGCCTAAAGCTAGTGAGCCAGTATCACCCATGAATATTTTTGCTGGTGGTGCATTAAACCAAAGAAAACCAATTGATGCTCCAATAATTGCTCCACAAAAAACTGCTACCTCGCCTACTCCCTCAATGTAAGGGATTAATAAATATTCAGAAAAAATTATGTTTCCAGATACATAACTGATGAATGCAAAACAACCAGCGACTAAAATGACTGGAACGGTTGCTAGACCGTCAAGTCCATCTGTTAAGTTTACTGCGTTGGACGAACCTACTATAACAAATAAATAAAATGGGATAAAAAACCAACCTAAATTAATAACTAAGTTCTTAAAAAATGGAAAATAAAGGTTTTCAATTAATTCTGACCCAATAAAATTGTATAAAATAATTAATGAAATTAAGCCAATAATAATTTGAATTATAAATTTATACTTGGACGAAATTCCTTTTGAATTATTGTTTTTTATTTTTTTGTAGTCATCAAAAGCGCCTAATATTCCAAATGATAAAGTTATAAATATTAATAACCAATTATATGGATTATAGAGATCAGCCCATAAAAAAACACCTGAGAATAAACCAACTAATATCAAAACACCGCCCATAGTAGGTGTTCCTATTTTTTTAATAAGATGATCCTCAGGTCCATCTGAACGAATAGGATTGGTAATTTTGTTTATAGAAAAATAATTTATAAATTTATCTCCAATCAAAAAAACAATTATCATTGCAGTAATTATAGCTAGACCAGTTCTTACAGTAAGAAAATTAAAAAAATTTAAAAATGTATAAGTATCTGAATAGTTTGTTAATAAATTATAAAGCATTATTTTTTAAAGTTTTAATTATATTATTTAAACCTGTTGAGTTAGATCCTTTTACCATTAAAAAACTATTGTTTGGTAATTCTTTATTAATTAAATTTAAAACATCCATACTATTATTTAATATTTTACCTCTGATTTGTGGTTTTAATTTGTTAAATGTGTGTTTTACAAGTTTCCCATAAACATAAGTTTTATTGATTTTTGATTTATTAATATATTCAGCAATTTTAACGTGAAGTTTTTTAGAATATTTTCCAAGCTCAAGCATGTTTCCAATTAAAAGAAATTTCTTATTGCTTATTTTATAATTTTTATCAAATTTCTGTAATGCAAAATTAAAAGATAAAGGATTTGAATTATAACTCTCATCAATAATTGTCAATTTTTTTTGCCGTATTTTTAACTGAATAATTGAACCTCTTCCACTAGGGATATCAAATCCAAGAAATAAATTTCTACTTAATTTTTGAACATCGAAGTAATTCATAATTATACTTATTGATGCTAATATATTTTCAATATAGCCAGATAAATTTTTAGAAATTAAAAACGACTTTTTTTTTTTTTGGATTTTTAAATTAATAATATAATTTTTTCTATTTTTTTTTTGGTTTAAAAAAACTACGTCTGCATTATGATCTTTTTTGCTAAAAGTAATTATTTTAAGTTTTTTTTTATTTGCTAGTGAAAAAAAGTATTTAAAATATTTATCATCTAAATTTAGAACCATAGTGCCACCAGGAACAATATTATTAATTATTTCTCCTTTTGCTTCTGCAATATTGTCCATAGTTTTGAAGTTTTCTATATGTGCATATGATATGTTTGTGATTAATCCTAAGTTAGGTTTAATCAATTTTGTAAGATAATCAATTTCTCCTTTTTTATCCATTCCCGCCTCAAGAACTATATACTTTGATTCCTGAGGAGCATTAAATAAACTTAAGGGAACCCCAAATTTGTTGTTAAATGAATTTTTTGAAGAGTAAGACTTTGTTAATTGGTTCAAACAAAAACCAGTTAATTCTTTAACGGAAGTTTTTCCTGAAGAACCTGTAATTGTAATATTATTTGCATCTAGAGATTTTCTGAATTTTGCACTGATTTCACTTAATTCTTTCAAAGGATTGTTTTTAAAGATAATTTTTTTGTTTTTATTTTTTATGTTTGATATAGCCAAAGTTGCACCATTTTTTATCGCATCTTTTGCATAATAATTTCCATCAAAATTTCTTCCTTTAACTCCAAAAAAAATTGAATTTGGTCCTATTTTTTTTGAATTCAAAGAGGCAGAATTAATTTTAATATTTTTATTTATTAATTTATTTTTAAAATTTTCTCTCAAAATATTGACCTTAATGGATTTTGATAAATCTAAATTTTTTATTTTTATTGCTTTTAATATTTCTAATTTATCAGAAAAAAATATTTTACTTTTGTACTCTTGGTAATTTTCATGTCCTTTTCCTGCAACAATTAAAATATCTCCAGATTTTAAATTTTTTACAGCAGTATGAATTGCTTTAGTTCTAGACGAAATTTCAATAAGTTTATTTTTTCTGATACCTTTTTTTATTTGATTTCTAATTGTTTTTGGGTTTTCAAGTCTAGGATTGTCGTCAGTAAGGTATATATTGTCACAATATTTGTTAGCAATCTTACCCATTATAAGTCTCTTATCGATATCCCTATTACCCCCACATCCAAATACCAAAGAAACCTTACTGAGTGGATAATCATCTTTAACATTTAAAATTACAGTTTTTAATGCGTCTGGAGTATGAGCATAATCCAGTATTACTTTTGAGTTATTTTTAATATCACCAATTTTTTCTAATCTTCCACTTATTGGCTTAATATTTTTAATTGAATTTAAAATATTTTTTATTTTAATATCAGACAAATATGCTGCAACTATAGCAAATACTAAATTTTTGATTTGGATTTTTCCAATAAGAGTTGTTTTGAATGAGTATTTTTTATCTTTAATCATTATGTAAATTTTTTTTTGATTATTAATTTTTTGAATATTTAGAATTTTAATGAAAGAATTATTATTACCTAATAAAAATTTTTTTAATTTTTTTTTTTTTGAAATAAGGTGAAGTTTTTTTGCTTGTGGAATTTTGCCGTCAAATATTATATTTCCTTTTTCTCTTAATAATTTTTTAAAAAGAATAAGTTTTGAATTAAGATAATCCTTAAATGTTATATGATAATCTAGATGATCTCTTGTTAAGTTAGTAAAAATAGCAGTATTAAAATTTATATTATTCAATCTATATTGTTTTAATCCATGGCTGGAAGCCTCTAAAATTACATTCTCAATGTTTAAATTTTTAAGTTTATTTAAAATTTTATGAAGGTTAATAGGATCAATTGTTGTATTGTTTGTTCTTAAATTAAATTCATTAGATAATATTCCAAGTGTTCCAACAACTGCAGCCTTTTTTTTATTTAAATTCAATATCTGATAGTAGAAGTTTGCAATTGAGGTTTTTCCATTTGTGCCTGTAACAGCTAGAATATTCTTTGGTTTTGCGTTAAAATAATTACTTGCAGCCTCAGATAGTAATTTTCTTGGATTTGGGCTTCTTATAAATAAAATTTTGTCTTTGTTGTATCCTTCAAATTTTAAATTAGAAACAATGATTTTAGCCCCATTGTTGATTGCCTCATGGATATAATTATTACCATCATAATTATTGCCATCAATCGCAAAAAAAATGTCATTTAGTTTACACTCTTTGCTATTAAATCTAATATTTTCAAACTTAATTAGTCTATATTTTTTATTTATGTTTTTAAAAATTTTGCTAAGTAACATTTTTTTAAATTCTTAGTATTTTGTGGCTAAAATAGGTCCTATTTTTTCAATTATTTTTCCTGACACTTCCACAGCTGTCCATCCAGATGTGTTAAACTGTGTTCCTTTAATTTTCCAACCTGATCCATCTTTGTACTCATAGACATAATCTTTGTTTGGCTTTGGCTCATCTAACAATACAACTAATACATATTTTGGATCTGAAGCAGGAAATATGGACACAAAAGTATTTATTTTATTTTTTGAATAACCACCAGCTATTGATTTTTGTGCCGTCCCTGTTTTTCCAGCAATTTCATAACCATCAATATTAGCAAAACTTGCTGTACCTTCTTTGTTGGTTACTATTTTTCTTAAAGCTATATTTACTTTTTTAGATACATCCTCAGAGATAATTTGTTCATATCTAATGTCTCTTTTTTTTTCATCTAAAACTAGAGTCGGCTTTATATTATATCCACCATTTGAAATTATGGAATATCCCTTTGCTAGTTGCAAAGGTGTTGTTGTAATTCCATGACCGTACGCGGATGTTGCAAGTTTACATTTTCCCCATTTAAATTTTAAGGGTGTTCCAATTTCTTCTATATCAAAATCTAAAGTATTCAGCAATCCAAGATCATTCAAAAAATTTTTAAATTTATCTTCACCAACTTTTTGTGCAATTCTTATAGATCCAATATTACCTGACCGTATAAGTATTTGTTCGGCTGTTAAATCAGATGGAATTTTTTCATCATATTCCCCTATTGGATATTTACTGCAATAAATTTTTTTTTTTAAATTTTTAAATTCTGTGTCTGGATCAATATATCCTTCATTTAATCCAACTGCGTAAGTGAATGTTTTAAAAACAGAACCCAATTCGTAAACACCTTTGGTGGCTCTATTAATTAAATTATTATCTAGCACTTGTCTCTTATTTAAATCAAAATCTGGCAAAGATATTAAAGACAAAATTTCCCCATTGAGAGAATTCATTAAGATTGCTGCAGAACCAATAGTATTAAATACATTTTGAAAATTAATTAATTCATCACGAATTAAGTGTTGCAAGTTTAAATCAACTGTAAGTTTAAGGTCTTGATCTAAATTTTTTAGTTTTTTATCAAAACTTTTTTCAATTCCTGACACGCCTTTATTATCATTGTCTATTTGTCCAATAATATGACTAAAAAGATTTTTATGTGGATAGACTCTTGTAATTCTATTTTCTGGTATTAATGATTTATCTCCGAGCATCATTAATTTTTCGTAATCCTCTGGATTGAGCTCCTCCGCAAAATAGAAAAACTTTTTTTCATTAAGTTTTTTTTCGATCAAGTTGTAGTTTTTATCTGGAAATAAAATTTTTAATTTTAAAAGTAAGGTTTTTTTATCAATTACTAGATTTGGATTTATACCGATATTTCTTGTTAATATGGTCTTTGCTAAAATATTATTATTCCTATCTAATATATTATTTCTTATGTCTTTTTTTAAATTAATGACATTATTTTTAGGAAGTTTTTTTCCAGTTAGGTAAAATGCTTTTAGAGAAAAAATTAACAAAACTAATACGAAAGTAAAAAAAATAAAAGCAACTCGGTTAAAAGAAATAACTAATTTATTTTTATCAAATTTATTAGAGAGTTTATCGAAATTATTTTCACTAATCATTTAGCTTTATTTTTAAATTCAATTTGATTTATTTCAGATATAATTTTAATATTTTCTCTTGGTGTATGTTTAAGCTCTTTATCAAAGTATAAATAGTTCAATTCTAGTAATTTTTCAGGTGAGCTTAAATAATCATATTCTAGCTTAACAAGTCCTTTAACACTATCCAAATAATTAATGTTTTCCTTTATAGAAAATATTTTTTCGTCCAGTTTTTTTGTATGATTTTTAATTAAGGTTGTAAAAATAATTAATGTAAAGATGATTAAAATGAAAATTTTTCTCATCATAATTTTTTTCCTATATTTTCGATTTCTAATAAATTTTTAAATTTATCGATAAATTCATCAAAATTACCTCCGTCTTTTATTTTTTTAACATATCTTAGTTTTGCCGATCTAGATGATGGATTTTGTTTTATTTCTTTAATCGTTGGTATTAATGGTTTCCTGCTTAATAATTCAAAAATTTTATTTTTATTTTCTAAGCTTGGTAAATATCTAGATATTTTTTTATTTTCTGAATAATTTTTAAAAAAAAATTTGACAATCTTATCCTCTAAAGAGTGAAAAGTTATAACTATAATATAGCTATTTATTGGTAACAAATTATATGCATTTATTAATCCATAAATCAATTCACTTATTTCTTGATTTACAAATATTCTTAATGACTGAAAAATCTTGGTACACTTATTAATTTTATAATTATAATTTTTTTTTTCTCTATTAATTATATCAACTAAGTCTTTGGTTGATAATAAATTTTTATTTCTTTTTCTTAAAATTGATTGAGAAATTTTTCTTGCATCTTTTTCATCTCCAAAATATTTAAATATTTTTACAAGTTCATCTTTATCTAATTTGTTTATTGCTTCATGAGCTGAAAAAGAATTTAAACCCATCTTCATATTTAATTTTCCTTCGAAATTAAAAGATAAACCTTTTTCTACATCAAAAATTTGATTTGTTGAATAACCCAAGTCAAATATAATTGCCTCTATATTTTGTGTATGAAGATTTTTTATTTCACTAAATTTTTTGTGGTTAAATTCAAATCTATGATTGAATTTTTTTTTAAAAATTTCAGATAATTTAATTGCATTTTTATCACGATCAAACGCAATAACTTTATTTTTTGAGTTTTTTAATATTTGTTCTGAGTAACCACCTTGTCCAAATGTACAATCTAAAAAAGTGCCACTATATCGAGGGGAAATGATCTTGATTACTTCATCAAGCAATACTGGAAAGTGTTTTTTTTCCAGATTTATAGTGGCACTCATCTATTTTTTTGAAGAGCATTAATTTTTTTGTCTTCTCAAAAATGCAGGAATTTCTAATTCATCTTCTTCGGCTTCATTCTCTTCTTCTGCAAGAGAGTTTTGGGTTTCTTTGTTATCATCAAAAATCTCAAAACTTCCTTCCTCTTGAAGCCCAAAGTTTTCTAATCCATTAGATGGCTCTTTCATGTTATCTTCATGATCTTGAATATCATTAGTTTGATTTACGAGATTTTCATGATGAGATGCCTCACTCACTTCAACTGAATTAGTATGTGAGTCTTCAGAATATTGTGTTTCATTTAACTCGGCTGCATTGTTCTGGTGTACTTCATCTTCTAATTTTAGCGCTGTAGCTCCTTCAGAAATTGGAGAACTAGTTGAGTTTTGAAAATTAAATGATTCCGATATATTCATTCCAGAAAAATCTGAATAACCAGGATTTCTATTCTGTATTCTATGAACCATGTTAATAACGGACTTAGACTCTGGTTGTTGCCCATCTAAAGAGGTAGCAACAATAGATACTCTCATTTTGCCCTCTAACTGCGGATCAGTTATTGCCCCAATAATTAATTCTGCTTCTGGATCCACCTCTGCTCTAACTTTATTGACCGCTTCATCTACTTCAAATAACTTAAGATCTTTTCCTCCAGTAATATTTACTAATAATCCTTTAGCTCCTTTTAAAGTATAATCGTCTATTAATGGATTTGTGATTGCCATCTCAGCAGCTTTAAGAGCTCTTCCTTCTCCATCAGCTTCACCTGTACCCATCATAGCTTTACCCATTGCACTCATGACGGACTCGACATCAGCAAAATCTAAGTTGATAAGACCAGGTCTTACCATTAAATCTGTAATACTTTGTACACCATGTAATA
>MDTD01189372.1_pt1 | contig 10211 bp, 9 predicted proteins | sample 811221 | NCBI WGS metagenome assembly MDTD01 (sample SAMN05326646, study PRJNA326480) | marine metagenome | isolation source: seawater | place: Pacific Ocean: South West | collected 2011
CTTAGTCTACTGTGAAACAGATTTATTTAGATAATGCGGCAACTACGCCGCTTGCACCAGAGGTTGCAGATGCAATGGTTCCAGTACTTAAGGATGTATATGGAAATCCCTCTTCATCACATGCTATAGGAAGAAAAGCAAAAGCGTTAATTGAAACTGCTCGTAGGGATATTGCTCGACAATTAGGTTGTGAACCTAAGAGTATAATTTTCACTTCAGGAGGAACTGAGGCTGATAATCTTGCACTTAGAACTGCAGTTAAGGACCTTGATTGTCGTAGGATAATTACATCCCCTGCTGAGCACAGTGCAGTAATTGCTAGTGCTGAGAAAATGTCTACTCTTTTTGGGGTAGAATTAGTTCACGTAAAGCATTTGCCTGATGGGACAATAGACCTTGAACATCTTAAAGAACTACTGTCTGAAGGTCCTAAGACCCTTGTTAGTTTAATGCACGCTAATAATGAGATTGGTGTTATTCAACCTTTGGATAAGATCAGTGCATTATGCCTGGAATTCGATGCGGTTTTCCACAGTGACACAGTCCAAACCATGGGGCATTATCCTTTCAGTCTTGATTCTCTCCAAATAGATTACCTGACTTGTTCTGCTCATAAATTCCATGGACCTAAGGGTACAGGATTCTTATACGCACACCCAAAGAATAAAATAAGATCCCAAATTGTAGGAGGAGGCCAGGAGAGAGGACTGAGATCAGGAACTGAAAACCTTCATGGAATTGTTGGGTTGCAAGCCGCAATTAATCTTGCATACGATAATATTCAGGCTCATGAAAAGCACGTAAGATCTATTAAAGCTCGAATGGTAGAAGGGTTAACATCTAGAATTCCTGGTGTGAGCTTTAATGGGGATTCAGATTGCGTAAGTAGACTATATACTGTGTTAAATGTGAAATTCCCCCCACATCCAAATAGTGGCATGGCTCTTTTCTTACTAGATCTTGAAGGTGTGGCTTGTTCAGGAGGAAGCGCTTGTTCTTCAGGAGCTACTAAGGGTTCACACGTACTTAATTCATTAGGTTTTCACGACCCCAACCGTGCTAGCCTTAGATTTTCATTCTCTCATTACACGACTGAAGAAGAAATAGACTTTGCTTTAGATGCTATTGAAAAGGTGTTTGCACCTGTAGAATGAGATGCCCATAAACAAAATCTTCTCTAGGTTCATTCGATTGAGGATGAAGGAGATAAATTTAAATTTCTCTAATCCCATTTCGACCCAGTCAGAAGTTTTTAATGAGTTGTTTTATCAGTTGTGTGAGACTCAGTTTGGACTTGAGCATGGAATAAGCTACTTCAATGACCAAAGTCCTGAGGATCAGTTTTCTAAAATTCCAATTAGAACTTATGATGAATTTAAACCATGGATTGAGAAGGCTCGAGGGGGAGAATTAAGTGTGGTTTGGCCTGGTAAAACCTATTGGTTTGCAAAAAGCTCAGGAACTACATCAGATAGAAGTAAGCACCTTCCAGTCACTGAGACTTCGCTTAAAACTGGACATTATAAAGGAGGGCGTGATCTGCTTTCTATTTTCTGCGATCAAGTTCCTCATGCACCACTTTACAGTGGTAAACACTTGATTATAGGAGGATCAAGCGCGTTACACGATGATGGAAAAGGAGCCTATACTGGAGATCTTTCTGCAATCATTGTAAGAAATCTACCGCCTTGGGTTGAAATGCGACGAACTCCATCAAGGGACATCACCTTACTTGAGGATTGGAATAAAAAGGTGAAACTTATGGCTGAAAAAGTAGCCGAAGAGGATGTTAGAATTTTAGCTGGTGTACCTAGTTGGATGCTGGTAGTGTGTAAGGAAGTCCTCAACATAAAAGGAGCCAAAACTCTAGACGAAGTTTGGCCAAACCTATGGTTATACATGCACGGCGGAGTAGGATTTCAACCATATAAAGAAGAGTTTGCCAGCCTTATAAAGTCTAAGGATATGCACTATTTAGAGACTTATAATGCATCAGAGGGATTCTTCGCATTGCAAGACGATTTTGCCCGTGATGACATGGCTCTTTTGCTAAATCACGGAGTGTATTACGAGTTTATACCATTTGAAAATTTCGATTATAATAATCTTAGTAAGACTACAAAACTTAAGGATGTAGAAGTAGGTAAGGATTATGCAATTGTGATTTCTACAAACGCTGGCCTTTGGAGATATTTGCTAGGTGATGTGGTTCGCATAACTTCTGATTCCCCTTACCGAATTAAAATAGTAGGCCGAACCTCTTCGTTTATCAATGTAGTAGGAGAGGAGCTTATGATAGCCCAAACCGAGCAAGCACTTTCCTCTACTCTCAGTCATTTCAATCTCAGCCTTAAGGAATTCACTGTAGCACCTTACTTTTCACCTTCTGGTATACCAATTTCACATCAATGGGCAATAGAAGTTCAAGAAGGCATTCCTTTATGCGATGGGTTTGAAACAATTCTAGACACACATCTCAGAGAATTAAATTCTGATTACGATGCAAAACGCTCAGATGATTTTGTATTGACAATGCCTCAAGTTGAATTTGTTCATTCAGGAACTTTTGAAGCATGGTTGACATCCAAAAACAAGCTCGGAGGCCAACATAAAATACCGAGGCTTTCAAACACACGTAAAATCATTGATGAAATCTTGTAGCTACTTCAGTTAGGTGCTATTTTTCGAGTTCATTACTTTTTTACAATGCATATAGCAGTAGCCGGAAATATAGGGTCAGGTAAAACCACGCTGACCACACTCTTAGCCAAGCATTATCGATACACACCTCACTTCGAGAGTGTTGATGATAATCCATACTTAAACGACTTTTACAAGGACATGCAACGTTGGTCTTTCAACTTGCAGGTTTACTTTCTTAATTCAAGATTTAGACAGCTAATAGACCTGAAAGAAAAGGGAAAGCCAATCGTTCAGGATAGAACGATATACGAGGATGCTCACATTTTTGCACCAAACCTTAACGCTATGGGGTTGATGACAAAACGAGACTTTGATAACTATCTATTGTTGTTTGGTCTTATGGAGTCATTTGTTAATCCACCAGACTTATTAATTTATTTAAGAGCATCAGTTCCAACTCTAGTTTCTCAGATTCAGGAAAGAGGGAGAGAGTATGAAGAGGCAATTAGATTAGATTACCTAAGTAGATTGAATGAAAGATATGAGGCTTGGATTTCTACTTACGATAAGGGTGAGTTGCTAATTATCGATGTAGACGGTAACAACTTCCATCAGAGTAAAGAAGATCTTGGGAAGATCATAGAATCAATTGATGGCAAGCTTCACGGATTGTTTGACAAGAAGTAATAGAATTACTGAATAAAGAAAAAGCCCCTCCTAAATAGGTGGGGCTTTTCTTTTGGGGTAAATGTTTCTTTTAAATAGCTGTAAAAGAGAAACTGATTTTAACCTCGTCGTTGATAGCTCTATCTCCTAAGTTGTCGAAGAATGAACCAGAACCGTAAATGATTTTATGCTTAGTTCTGTCTACCATAAGAACTCCAGCAATCATGTAACCTTTACCTCCATCTTCAAGTTCAACCTCTTTGACCTTAACAGGAGTTTCGTAGTCAACAATTCCACCGTGTAAGAATAATTTTATAGAAGCTGAGTGCTTTCCATCCATCTGCTTTAATCCTGTAATCTTGATGTCAGCGTTTGGGTATTGAGCAACATCAAGAAAATCTTCAGATTTCAGATGAGAATCAAAATTTTCTCTATCCTCTCCATCAAGATCAGTACAAGTGAAAGAATTCATGTCAAGTGTCATCATTCCTGATGTAACTCCACCTTCAACTTTAATTTTTCCTTGTGTAGCTGATATTGTACCATCGTGGCTAGATCCATTAAGCTTTGTAGCCTCCCATTTAATTGTAGGCTGAATCTTTATAAGAGAGTACTTGCCATCAGGTATGATAAGTTCTACTTGGTCTGTGCTAGTAGATGATGTGTCAGTATTTGCTTCAGTCTTGTTTTCTCCATCAGAACATGAAGAAATAAATAAAGCAAGCGACAATATTAATGTGCTGTATAATTTCATCTTTTACTTGTGATTAATGTTCGTGACCTTCCTCGTTGTGGTCGTGCTCATGCTCATCACCGTCGTGGTCGTGACTTTCACCACCGTGATCGTGCTCACCCCCATCGTGGTCGTGAGCTTCTTCAGCAAGCTCATTAGCATTAGCATCTTCGTGCTCTGCTTCAACGTCGTTGTCAACATCTGCTACTACTTCAATTTGTGCGTCGTGATTGTGAGTACACTCACCATGACCTTCAGAAAGAAGTGGAGCGATAACAAGACCAATTAGGCAAGTCAGCTTAATAAGAATGTTCATTGATGGTCCAGAAGTGTCCTTAAATGGATCACCTACAGTGTCACCAGTTACTGCAGCTTTGTGAGCGTCTGACCCTTTGTAAGTCATCTCGCCATCGATTTCAACACCAGCCTCGAAACTCTTCTTAGCGTTGTCCCAAGCACCACCAGCGTTGTTTTGGAATATTGCCCAAAGAACACCACTTACAGCAACACCCGCCATGTATGATCCTAGAGGCTCAGCACCTAAAAAGAATCCAATTACAAGTGGAGAGATGATAGTAATTGCACCAGGAAGCATCATTTCCTTAAGAGCAGCTTGAGTAGAAATCTCTACACACTTACCGTACTCAGGAGTTCCCTTTCCTTCCATGATTCCAGGAATCTCTTTAAACTGACGGCGAACTTCTTTTACCATTTCCATTGCAGCCTTACCTACAGAGTTCATTGCAAGTGCAGAGAACACAACAGGTACCATAGCTCCTACAAATAGTGTAGCAAGTACGTCAGCTTTGAAGATGTTAATTCCATCAATTCCTGTCATAGTTACATATGCAGCAAATAATGCAAGCGCTGTCAGTGCGGCAGAAGCAATAGCGAATCCTTTACCGATTGCAGCAGTAGTGTTACCCACTGAATCTAAGATGTCTGTACGCTCTCTAACTTCCTCAGGAAGCTCACACATCTCAGCAATACCACCAGCGTTATCTGCAATAGGTCCGAATGCGTCGATTGCAAGTTGCATAGCTGTTGTTGCCATCATAGCACATGCAGCGATAGAAACACCGTAGAATCCAGCGAATTCGTATGAAAGGTAGATAGCTGTTGCGAATAGAATGATTGGGCCAAAAGTTGACATCATTCCAACAGCAAGTCCAGAAATGATGTTAGTACCTGCTCCAGTGTTAGAGTTTCTAACGATATCTAGAACAGGCTTCTTTCCAAGTCCTGTGTAGTACTCAGTCAGCCAGCTAATTCCACCACCTACACCAAGTCCTACAAGAACTGCGTAGAATACGTTTATTGAAGCAAATGGAGTGCTAGACTTTAATTCGTCCTGGAAGAACTCCATGTTAAGTTCTGCAGGTAGCATCCAGTCAATTAGGAAGTAGCAAGCAATTGCTGTCATAATGATCGAACCCCAGTTACCCTTATTAAGAGCCGCTTGTACTTCAGCTTCTTTTCCACCGTCCTTAACGCTGATAAGCTTAGAACCGACGATAGAGAAAATAATGCCTAGTGCAGAAATAACTAGAGGGAGAAGAAGAGTAGCAAGTCCACCAAAGTTGTCTTGGTATCCCTCGCCCATATCTCTAACAACGTATACGCCTAGTACCATAGCTGCAAGAACTGTAGCTACATAAGAACCAAATAAATCAGCACCCATACCCGCAACGTCTCCTACGTTATCTCCTACGTTATCAGCAATAGTTGCTGGGTTACGTGGATCATCCTCAGGAATACCAGCTTCAACCTTTCCTACAAGGTCAGCCCCTACGTCAGCAGCTTTCGTGTAGATACCTCCACCAACACGAGCAAATAATGCAATTGATTCAGCACCTAAAGAGAATCCTGCAAGAGCTTCAAGGACAATAATCATGTCGTTCACGTTTGTTACGTCAACGTCCCCAAGAATTTGGGTTTTGATTAAAAGGATGAAAAGCATGCTTAGACCAAATACTGCTAAGCCAGCAACACCTAATCCCATGATTGTACCACCAGTGAAACTTACTTTAAGTCCCTTAGCAAGGCTAGTACGGGCAGCTTCAGTTGTTCTTACGTTTGCTTCAGTTGCAATACGCATTCCAATGTTTCCAGCTACTGCAGAGAATACGGCTCCGATTACAAATGCGATAACGATGAACCAGTGAGTAGTAGCAACCAATGTTGATACAAATCCAAGTAATGCACCAGCAATAACAACAAATATTGCAAGTAGTCTGTACTCAGCATTCAAGAAAGCAAGTGCACCCTCGTGGATGTAAGTTGCGATTTCTGACATGCGTTCGTTACCAGTTGATTGCTTACGAACCCACGCAGTCTGAATTGCCATTACAACAAGTCCTAGTACGGCAATTGCTGGAACTAAATAAATTAAATTTTGATTTAAAAAATCCATGATTTGTATAAATGTGTGTTTTGCCTATTGGCAGATTGTTTACTGAATTGATTAGCTAACGTACATAGCATTTTTAACTGCATCCATAATCTCTTTAACCTGAGGTAGTGCCTCGTCGATTAAAGTCGTTGCAAAAGCAAAAGGTGTATCAGACTGACATAGTCTAACTATAGGAGCGTCAAGATGGTCAAAGGCATTCCTTTGGACTCTGTAGCTAACTTCAGAAGCAACTGAGTTTACTGGAAAGCTTTCTTCGACTATTACTAAACGATTAGTCTTCTTAACTGACTCAATGATTGTATCTAAATCTAGTGGTCTAATTGTAACTAGATCGATTATTTCAACGTTGATGCCTTCTTTTTCAAGTTCTTCAGCAGCAGCGTGAACAGTTTTAAGAATTTTGCCAAATGATACGATTGTGCAATCAGAACCTGGCTTTCTAATGTTCGCCTTTCCGATTGGAACAAGGTATTCACCCTCTGGAATCATGCCTACATCACCGTACATTTTCTCAGATTCCATTACAAGTACTGGGTCATTGTCGCGAATTGCAGACTTTAAGAGTCCCTTTGCCTCGTAAGGTGTGAAAGGTGTTACGATTTTAAGACCTGGAATAGAAGAGTAAAACGCTTCGTAGCTCTGACTGTGTGTTGCAGCAAGTTGACCTGCAGGTCCGTTAGGTCCTCTGAAAACAATAGGAGTGGTAAATTGTCCACCACTCATTTGAAGCATCTTAGCGGCATGATTGATGATTTGGTCTGATGCAAGTACAGCAAAATTCCAAGTCATAAATTCTACTATTGGTCTTAAGCCATTCATAGCAGCTCCAACAGCAATACTTGTAAATCCAAGCTCTGCAATCGGAGTATCAATTACTCTCTTAGGACCAAATTCGTCTAGCATTCCCTTAGACGCTTTGTATGCTCCATTGTACTCAGCAACCTCCTCACCTAGAAGGAAAACGCGCTCATCTCGGCGCATTTCTTCACTCATTGCTTCGGCTACTGCTTCTCTAAATGTGATTTCACGCATGATTCTAATGCATAATTCGGTCGGCAAAGATAAGTGATTGATGGCATTGCATCACTACCTTTGCATTCCTAATCGAAGAAACACAAAATATACGTTTGTACCCATGAAAATGCTTGTTTGCATAAGTAAATCGCCAGATACCACGAGTCGTATCGCATTTACAGATGGAGATACTAGCTTTGATGAAAGCGGTGTCCAATTTATTGTTAACCCATATGACGAGTGGTATGCACTTGTTAGAGCTATTGAGTTAGTTGAAGCAGGAGGTGGTTCTGTTACTACAATAACTGTAGGTGACGCTTCATGCGATCCGATTATTAGAAAGGCTTTGGCTATTGGTGCAAATGATGCTGTAAGGATCAACGCAGAGCCAACGGACTCTACTCAGGTCGCTCGTTTAATTGCTGATTATGCTTCTGATAAGGGATATGATATCATCCTTTGTGGTAAGGAGACAATCAATCACAACTCAGCAGCTGTAGGAGCAATGATTGCTGAGTGTTTAGACATGCCTTACGTTCCTTTTGCTACCAGTTTAAACGCTGATGGTGGAACATATAATCTTACTTGCGAAACTGCAGGAGGTGAGAATAAAGTGACGGTGAATAGTTCTTTTGTTCTTAGTGCTGCTAAAGGAATGTCTGAACAAAGAATTCCAAATATGAGAGGTATCATGTCAGCACGTACTAAACCTCTTCAAGTTGTTGATGATTCGGGTGTTAGTGCTGCTACTAAGGTTGAGAAATTTGCTCTACCTCCAGCAAAGGGAGATTGTGTTTTAGTTGATGCTGATCATCCAGCAGAACTAGTTCGTTTATTACGTGAAGAAGCAAAAATTATTTAAGATGTCAGTATTAGTTTACGTACCAATTAAAGACGGAAAGGCGACTAAGGCTGGCTTAGAGGCAGCATCATACGCCAATGCAATTTCTGGTGGATCTTCAACAGCTGTTGTAGCAGGATCATTAGATGGAGACGGAGGAATTGGATCAGTAGGTGTGAGCAATGTTCTTGCATATGCTGACTCACTTGCTGACAATTCACAAATTGCAAAACTTGTTGATGCAGCTGCAGAAAAATCAGGTGCTTCTACAGTTGTGTTTTCTGGAAATCTCGAGGGAGGAGCTGTTGCACCTCGTGTTGCAATTAGATTAAATGCAGGTTTTGTTTCTGGAGTTACAGGTGTGCCTGAAGGAGGTAATTACCCTCGTAATGTATTTAGTGGTAAGGCTAAGGCTTCAGTTTCAGTATCTACTGAAAAGACTGTTGTAAGTGTTACGCCAAACGCATTCGGAGTAAAAGAAGTAGGCGGCTCAGCATCTGTTGAAGCGTTTGCTACTGAAGTTGGTGAAGCAAAGCTTGTGGTTGGAGAATTCACTCCTTCATCTGCTGACGGTTCAGTACCACTTCCAGAGGCTGAAAGAGTAGTAAGTGCAGGTAGAGGATTGAAGGGACCGGAGAATTGGGGGATAGTTGAAGATCTTGCTAAGGCATTGAACGCTTCAACTGCTTGTTCTCGTCCTGTAGGAGATATGGGATGGAGACCTCACCATGAGCACGTAGGCCAAACCGGCGTTACTATCCGCCCCGATTTATACATCGCTTGCGGAATCTCAGGTGCAATCCAACACCTCGCCGGTGTAAACCAAAGTAAAGTAATTGTAGTCATCAATACAGACCCTGAGGCGCCATTCTTTAAGGCAGCTGATTACGGGATTGTTGGTGATGTATTCGAAGTTCTTCCTAAATTAACAGAAGCAATTAAGTCACTCTCTTAAAGAACCATGAAAAAAGTCGACCTCGAAATTCACGACATAAGCCTTACAGGCTCGTCGTCGGGGGCGTACACCATGGTTATGGGAGTTGTCGGTGGTACAGCAAGAATTCCTGTTGTTATTGGTGGAGCAGAGGCTCAGTCCATTGCTCTTGAACTAGAGAATATGAAGTCAAGCAGACCTCTAACTCATGATATGTACAAGAGTACTTTGATCTCGTTTGGGATGAAGGTCGAAGAAGTGCTAGTTTACAAATTCGAAGAGGGTATTTTCTATGCTAAGGTGATGGTTACAAATGGTGAAATCACTGAGGAAATAGATTCTAGAATTTCAGACGCAGTAGGTGTGGCGGTGAGGTTTAGAGCGCCGATAAGATGTTATGAATCAATTGTTAAGCAGGCTGGCATTAATCCACAAGAACTGTCAGCAGGATTGGAAATTGACATTAGCTTTGAAAACGGAGATGACGAGGAAGTAGAGGATATTTCTCTAGATTTTGATGCAACTCCAGATTTGGAATTATTAGAAGCAGAACTTCAAGAAGCAATTGATAACGAGGATTATGAACTAGCTTCAGAACTTCGAGATCAAATTGATAAAATCAAAAACAAAACGAATGAGTAAAGTAGGTATCATAATGGGGAGCAATTCCGACCTAGGCGTAATGGAAAAGGCGATGGGAGTGCTAGAGGAATTAGGCGTAGAGTATGAGGCAACAGTTGTAAGCGCTCATAGAACTCCAGAAAGACTTGCTGAGTATGCGCAAAGTGCTGTAGGCAATGGCTTTAAAGTAATTATTGCTGGCGCAGGTGGTGCTGCTCACCTTCCAGGCATGGTGGCTTCTTATACTCCACTTCCAGTTATTGGTGTTCCAGTTAAATCGAGTAATTCAATCGATGGTTGGGATTCAGTTTTGAGCATTTTACAGATGCCTGCTGGTGTTCCTGTA
>MDTD01195361.1_pt1 | contig 10211 bp, 10 predicted proteins | sample 811221 | NCBI WGS metagenome assembly MDTD01 (sample SAMN05326646, study PRJNA326480) | marine metagenome | isolation source: seawater | place: Pacific Ocean: South West | collected 2011
AAACAACTGGAAATGCGCCGGATGATCAATCACCCAACAGGTGCGCATGATTGGGCGAAAGGGCGGGAGTGAATGAACCGACCGGAACATTTAGTCGAGTCACGGATTACCAATGGGTGGTGTCAACTTGAGCGATGCGAATAAGCTCCGAATCGCGCAGATTCAGCCGCACAGCTCGATCTATGGCCCTGGCCTTAGGACTGTGATTTGGACACAGGGTTGTACACTTGCCTGTCCAGGTTGTTGGAACACAGATCTTTGGTCCGAAACGGGTGGTCAATTACGTACAGTTGCTGATGTACATTCGCAACTCATGCAAATTGAAGATGTTGAAGGGATTACTCTTCTTGGCGGTGAACCACTGCAACAGAGTGAGGCCGTATTGGAATTAATCAATCTACAACGAGCCGAAGGACGCAGTATCATGCTTTACACTGGCTATGAAATGGGGGAACTAGACGATGTTCAAGTCGCTTGTATCGATGCTTCAGACATCGCCATCATGGGTCGATACGACCAAGAACAGCGTGATGTGACATTACGTTGGCGCGGCTCAAGGAATCAAACCGTCCTCTACCCCGCGGGAAAATACACACCCGATGTGTTGGTTGATGGAGAGCGTGAGGTTGAAGTCCGAATTGATCAGGAAGGCAAACTCAATGTTGTCGGATATCCAGATTTAGATGTCCTTGATGACATTCTCAGTCAATTGACACCGGTGCCCGAAAAGGGAACCTCAAAAATAGCCGTGCGTACATTACGCTCAGAAGGATAAGTGGGGCTCTAATCCCAATTTTTTCTGACACCCAATCGCTGAATCAATCTATGGATGCGATTGTCTAAATCATTGGCTGGAAGCCCAAGTTTCTTGCCGAGTTTTTTCTTTTTGTCAGAGGGTAGAGCCAGTGGGTCTTCACCATTGATGTAATAGTTTGAAAGATTCAGATAGGCCGATTGTAGAGCACCCCTCATCTCATTTGATGTCATTTTACTGTAACCGGTGATACCACTTTTCTTGATTATTGCCTTCACCTGAGGAGCCTTCCATTTCTTTAGTTGGTCCTTGTATGACTTGTATTCAGCAGTTTGACTAGCTGATTTTCTCTTGGGACCTGACGTAGCTGAAGATTTCTTACCTGATTTGGCAGAAACACCCAGTTGTGGTGGCAGGATATCCATATCCACTTCCAAACCTTCCTTGAGTTTGGACAATTTGGCCACCAGTGAAGGTCGGCCTCCGTCAAGTAGAGCGACAACAGCTTCAGGTGATTTCCCAAATCCAGCATCCATTACAGCATGAGCCCACTCAACTTCCACAGTTCCATCCACCACTTCCATGGCCAATCGCTCATGATCAGAGCGGATTCCATTGAGCCAGCGCGCCGTCTCTTCAGGATGCTTGCCTTCAAGCACGGAGACAATAAGTGGGTCGTCTGCTGGATATTGCTTCCACCAATCTGAGACCCAAAGTTCCATGATTTCGTCTTCGGGGCTGCCTGAAACAATGGCTGCAGCAAACGGTTCAGCCAAACCGAGGTCCATGTAAATTCTAACTTCTTCACGGTCAACTTCTTTCTTCTTTGTAGCAGTGGTTTTTGCACTTGATAAAATTCTCTTGATTTTTGTTTTTGTTTCAGGGAGTCCCGCTACACTAATTTTACATTCACTGCAACAAGCGATATCGAAGTGTTGGTTCCACGTTCGAGTTTTGAATCTGTAACGGATTACTGGGGTGGTCTGTGATCCACAATGTATACACGGCCTTGTGCCACCGACTTGCTGATGACTAACCGCAATTTCTGCCCATGTTTTCTTGGCGCAAGAGTCGCACATCCATTGGTTACCAAAATGATCGCGGAATTGATATCGTTGACCATAGGTGTTCGACGCATGGCAAAAATTACAGTTTCCAAAACGATGTTGGTGGTGTGTTATCTGAAGCCGATGTGTTGATAAAGGCATTGAATGCGTCGGTATATTATCCAAAACCTTGATGATTTTCTCTGAAATAACCTCTAAATCGGACATTTGGCCACCTCTGTTGGGATTATTCGGTAGAATGTGTTCATCTTAAGGTAATCGCCGAATTTTTTCAACCGAAAAGAGAGCCTAATCCTTCAAATCCGGCTTCGGGAGGTGCAGTTGGGGGAGGTGCAGGTGTGGGAGGTGCAGGTGTGGGAGAAGCCGCCTTTTGTTTGATGGCCGTAACTCCAGGATTTCCCGGTTGTCCAGGAAATGGAAACGTCTGTTTGTTGGATTTAACTGACAATTGTGGGGGGAAATCTCCACCAGAATTGTCTAAATTTCGCATCCTAGCAATCACCTCAGGAATGGCACCGCGAAGAACAAATTCAACGGCTTCAGGGTCTTCCGAAAATGGGGTTTGCATCAACGCTTGCGCCCATTCAAATGTGATTTCTCCTTGAAGATACATCATCACTAAATTCTGATGATCCGAACGAATATCGTTTAGCCATTTTCCGTTTTCTTGAGTAACTTGCCCGGACAGGACAGCCAATAGTAAAGGATCATTGTCATCGTATTGCTTCCACCAATCCTGTTCCCAAAGGTCGAGTACTTCACCAAAGTCTGTTCCTTTGACGATTGCTTCTGCAAAAGGGCGAGTTAGGCCTGCATCGATGTAAGGTTGAATTTGTAAATCAAATTTAGAGGGGGGAGAAGTAGGTTCTTCTTCCTCTTCTTCACTCATTAATCGTTCATCTTCTGTCATAATTTCACCTAACTTTCTTCAACAACTAGGATACAGACAGCATCCATCCACTCATCATCTGAAGATGCCCGCGTTCTTCTCATCTTGATCGAACCATCACTGCTACGATCATCCCCGACAACCTTCCCTTTTTTCCCAAAATATGGCTTGATTTCACTCAACCAATCATCGTATTCGTATCCCTTATATTCACACTCATTGCGAGGATATTGATCATTCCAAATCGCCTGAAACTCGCGCTCATCAATCGGATATCGACAATTGCGACCACGTAAATCCCGACTAGAAGAAATGTCGCAAGAAGCGACATAGTTTGGCCCGGTGGGGATAGGGATAGGCGTCAATTCAGCTGGCAAAATATCCAACTCGATCCCTCGCAATCTTGCAATTACATCTGGTAAGGCACCGTCCAATACCATTTCAACCGCATCAGGATCTGAGGAAAAACCGGTCCCCATAATTGCTCGCGCCCACTCTAGTTTCACATCCCCTGATACACATTTTTGCACCAATATTTCATGATTCGAGCGGACAGCATTGAGCCATTTCGCATCTTCCTGGGTTAATTTCCCAGTTAGAGTTGCCACAATCAGGTAATCGCTTTCATCGTACTGTTTCCACCAATCCTGCTCCCACAATTCTAGCACTTCATTAGGATTGACACCGTTGACGATTGCTGTTGCAAAAGGCAATGTCAAACCGGCTCTTAGATAGGGCTTCAATCGTTCATCTTCTGTCATAATTTCACCTAACTGGTTCTCCTAAGAGAAATGACAATTTCTTTTTTGTTATCGACAACTCGCTTGGTTCGATAGCCCATCTTCTTACCACGGGATTCGACAGCAGAGGCTCGTTCTTCTCGTAGGTTCTGTAACTGACGGTTGGCTTCGATAGCCTCCCATTTCTGACGGATGCTAGAGGCTTTTTCCAATTTCTCATTGAGGTTTGCATCCCGAGCTCGAATCTTGGCCATTCTTGCCTTGTGTTCGCTGTTCAAACGCTGTTGTGCGGCCATATTGGCATCGAGGAGTTCAGAAGCAAAATTTCGACTATTATCGAGTTCAACTGCCTCTCGATGGCCGCGATTTGAGGTCCGCAACTTTTCAGTCCACTCAACAATGTAAGCACCGTGCTTCCAATTTAGGGTGCGCTGTTTTCCATTGCGATCTTTGACAACAAGAGAAGACGGTTTGGTAGATTCCGCTGCCTTCATCGCGTCGAGAAGATCCTGTCCTGTCTGGATTGCTTTCTCAACTGCATTTTCCAATTCTTGAGCTCCAGTTGAGGTCATCGGAGAAATTGTGTCAATGAGTGCGAGAGCCTTTTGATTTGCTTTCATGGCCTTCTTGAGATTCTCAATCTCGACGACTTGAGTCTGGATGGTGCAGCCGATGTCTGAAAGAGCCGCTAAAAGGCCAGGTACGGATGTAATTTGAATCGCTTGTGTTTCAGTAAGCGTCTTTTCGGTCCATACAAGGCTCATCAGGAATCGCCCCCCTGACCCACATTCTGCTTCTTGGACGTGCGACGGTGTTGTTTTCTGGGCTTTTCCTTGTATTCTTTGGTGAAATTTACACCAGAAATAAGTGCAATATCACCGAGTAGTTTGTCCAATTCTTCAAGGCATTCAGCTCCTTTGAGACCGTCAGTTTTGACCGTCATCTTCCCTTCTTCATCGATGGTGACTTTGATCTGTTCGTCTGCCATTTCATCATCTCCCTTAGTTACGGATTAAGTTTGAAGAAGTTGTCGAATTTCCTCTGCCCTTTTGACGTCCCGCACCAGTATCTGTAGAGGCCCTTTGGCCGATTTTATCGGCTTCAATTCGCATCTCCGCGATATCGTCTCCCATTGATTCGGATTGGGGCTTTGTGATGGAAATCATCTCAAGCATATCGCCCATTGATATCGGGCGGTTTCCTTCAGAGAATGCACGGAACTGGGCGTCTCTCACGAGAGTTTCGATTTCCGCTCCTGTCCAACCATGTGTCGCTGAAGCCAACTTAGGAATGTCGCATTGTTCTAAGCCAGCTTCACCTTCGGCTGCCTTTATGTGGATTTGAAAAATCTGTTCTCTGGCATCCTCACCTGGAAGATCGATGAAGAAAATCTCGTCAAATCGGCCCTTACGTTTCAATTCAGGAGGGAGAGTGAGCAAATTGTTTGCAGTAGCAACAACGAAAACCGGGCGATTGACTTCATTCAACCAAGTCAGGATTGTACCGAAAACTCTCTGAGTGGTTCCGCTATCTAGATTGCCACTACCTCCTGCACCTGCAAGCCCCTTCTCGATTTCATCAATCCAAAGCACACAGGGCGAAGCGGCTTCGGCGACCTTCAGCGCCTGTCTGATGTTCGATTCAGATTGACCGACGATACCACCGAAAACAGCCCCAATGTCGAATCGGATGAGGGGGAAACCCCATGATGCAGCGACCGCCTTTGATGTCAATGACTTGCCACAACCAGGAACGCCTGTTAGCATGATTCCTTTTGGCATGGGTAGGCCACGGTCACGTGCTTCCATACTGTATGCACTCTTTCGAACATGTAGCCATTCTTTGAGGTTCTCAAGCCCACCTACACTGTCATCCAGATTCTCTTTGGGTTCAATATATTCCAAAGCTCCTGATTGACTGATAATCTGCTCCTTGTGCTTGAGAATGCAGCGTCGAGCACACTGCGCGGGGTCATCTTTTGATTTGAGATGCCCCTTCTCGACGACAGCCTGACGGAAGGCAGTCTTGGCCTGCATCATACTGAGTCCCAAGGCGGCGGATGCGAAGTCGGGTGTCCGATCTACATCGTTGGTCGTACTCAAATCAAAATCTACCACAACCTCATCAAGAGCGATGAGCAAATCATCCACCTCAGGAAGTGGCATGATCATTCGCACCGTTTCATGGGTTAATTCTGGGAGATTTCCAATCGTCTCACCAGCCAGAACAATGGTCTTACGATTCGCAAAATTCACACCAGAATCATGTTTCAATCGGACATAATAACGCCAATGCTGCATGTAATCATGATCGTATCCTTGGCGGTTCCAGTCATTGGTGAACATGTGATGTTGATCATCCATCAAGAGAACTGCAGGTCCGTTCAAGGTATCACGGAACCACATCATAATCTCGGTGACTGGATCGTCAGCAATGGTCGAGATTAACGGGTCCGCATTGGTCCAGTTTACACCCGAAACATGTCCATTACTGTCGTATTCCAACTTGCATAGTTCTAATCTCCGGATCTCATTGTATCGCAGAATATGACGAATCTTTTCACCTTCTGGCTGTTCTCTCAAAACTGCAGATATGAGAGCTCCTTCAAGACGCCTCCATTCTCCAGTTTCAACTAAAATTGCTGGATTTCTAGCCTTCATAAGATTGGTCAATTCATCGATAAATCGGTCAGTTGCGGAGGGGTCACCATCTGTAGACATGAGGGCCACAGTACGATGAGATGGGCTGACAAGATATGAATTGCACGCTGAATATAATTCCACGCCTATCAGAATGGTTTAGAATGATGGGATTATTCAAAGAACATGGCCAAGGAGTCCTTGTTCAATCGAGTTCTCGGTAAATCTAGGCCAGAAGTATCACTCAAACATGCGTTTGATAAATTGATGGAAGCTGAGAAATTCAGTATTGAAATTGCGGACACAGGTATGGAAATCAATCAACATCTTGCAGAATTAAACAAAACTATAGACAATCTCAATGATCAGTTAACGGATAACGATTCAGCTAGGGCTGATATCAATGCACAAATTATCGAAACAGAAAATCGATTGAATTCATTGAAAGATGAACTGCTTTCAGTACAATCTCTGAAGGAAAAAATCGACAATGAGATGGAAGTGACCATCTCAAGCGTTGGTGAAACAAACGAACGACTCCAGGCAACAAAGGCTCATTTTTCAGAGTCTAAAACGGGGGTCGAGAAAGCTAGATCGAATTGGAAGGAAACCATCGAAAAATCTCGATATAGTGAGGGGGCAGATGCAGGACCAATACCTGTGTGTGAAAAGATAGTACAATTCAACAATGTCTCTTTTCTTGGAGATTTACATGGTTGGGCTCCAGGGCTTATTCATGCCATGCAGGATTTGGACATTGGCAAAGTTTCGATAGGGGGCTGGGACCTTAGAGAATCTGCGGCGATGACTGACGTTTTTCCAAACAATTTGGAAAGAAGTCGTAAACAACTTCCTTTGGCAAAAGTTGGTTTGGATGGACATCCATGGAAACCAGATGCGCCACCAACAAGATACATGGGAATAGGGTGGGCGCCGAATTATGAATCTACAGAGGCATTGATTCAAGTCGGCGATCTTTTCGATCGAGGTGACTATGGTGATGTGATTCTTGAAATCATGCGTCAGTGTGTAATTGCGAACCCTGGAAGAGTAGGTTTCATTGTCGGCAATCACGAGGTATGGGTTATCGAAGATAATTCAGATGTGTGGTTAAAAAATGAAGCGAATTATGTCATGCAACCGGGTTCTAGAACACCCGGAGTTTGTTATCACGACCCGCTGATGTCTGGAGTGGAAGACTATGATGCTTCTATGATGGCAGGATTCAGAGTTCTAGAAGGTGGACTCGGTGCATTACTACTGGCACAATTTGTGGCTTTTCATGAGGCTCTTCCGGATGAACAGAAAAAGGCCTATGTGGCCCAATTTGAAGATGCGATTCAAGCGCTACCCATGAAGATGAATGGTTTGCATAAATTGGTCCACCAGGGTGGATGGAAATTACATGAAATTGGGCGACAAGCAATTGAAATTTGGCGGAAGAAATCACAAGCGAAACCGATAGCCATACCGGGAGCATTTGTTATGCTGAGTATTGGAGGTGCGGTCACTGCGCACGCGGAAGCAAATGGATTAGATGCCAGTGATGTAGTTCTGGAATCGCTAAATACGACTTGGGAAATTGCAGGCAAAGAGGTGCATTGGATTCCTTTGGTTCTCAACAAAGGCAAGGGACTGAATCGCCCACTTTACGAATCGAGAACCGAAAGGGACCAAGATGGATGGAAGGATTCGATTCAATCGGGTCTAGAAAAATTGAGGAAATACATCAAGTTCGATGTCTATGTTCACGGACATTCAGTTCGTCAGATGCCTGATGTGCATGAATTCGCGTTAGAGGATGGAAGTCAAGTGTTGGTAGCTGGAATTGATGAGGGGATGACACCCCATTACAGACATCGAGTGGAAGATGATGCAATGGACCCAAACAGGCGAGCAAAACTGTTCAATTACAGATTCTGAGGGTTTCGATGACTGAAGATAAATGGCTATATCATGTGGGTATGGAAATTGAATTCCCAACTCTAGGGAAAGTTTCCGCACTTGAAGAGAGGGGAATCGGGCGTTTCTCAACAGTGTTTCTCGGAGAAGATGAACAGAATCGAAGGTTCGCATTGAAAGCATATGCACCAATGCGAGACCTCGAGGCATGTAGTGAGTTTGCTGGTAGTGAACAAACGTTCCGAGGCTCAATCAAAGGGGTTTGTACTCCTCTCGATTCAGTTGCAATACCCATGGGCGGCGGGCGTCATGGCTTTGTAGTTGCAATGCCATTTGTTGAAGACAGTCTAACACTTAGAGAATGGATGGATCATGAAAAGTTGCCACCCCGTTCTGTGGAGGAGGCTCATATGAGGTTGCAAGTATCCAAAAATATGGTTCGGAATCTACTGAATCTACACAATAATGGGTATCTTCATGGAGATTTTTCTGTCAATAACATTCTTGTCAATTCCAATGCCGATGTTGTTCTTATCGACCTTCAATGGTTGAGTCCAATTGGAGAACCGCCGCTTGCTGAAAATGTTGGAATCGGAACAAGAGAAACCGTATCACCAGAGATGAGAACTGAAACTGGTTTGAGATATTTCAATACTAAATCTGAGGTATGGTCTATCTGTCGTCTGATCCTTGAACTTCTATCCTGTCAAGCGAAGGATGATTTTGACTCGGTCGAAGAAATTGGTGTATTCAATGTCGCAGATCGAGTTGGGGGTGATGCACCATTAATCGATACGCCAACTCCTGAATACTTGTCAGGAGACGGCTGGGGTGTTCTGTTAATGGGGACTGCAGTGAATCAAATCTCCCGGCCAACCCTCGAAGAAATTCTCCAAGCATTGGAGTCACTCAAGGTAGTGGATATTGATCATGAACTTGTCATTCAATTGGCCATAGATGAGGGGGGAGCCAAACAGGTCGTAATTCCCAGCAGCGCCATAGGGGTCAAAGTTGAATTTTCTATGCTGGGAGCTGTCCGATGTCGAATAGGAAAAAAACGAAAATTGTGTTCATTTGGAACCAATTCCGGGGATTTATTTCTTGATTTAACAAAAGAGGGGTTTCCTGAGATTTTGCTTGACAATAACGGGGTGAGATTTTCAAAACCTCTTGCACATGGTTTGAAATTGATGAAGGATGGAGTACTCGTTGATGAGATTGTTTCGATTGAGGTGAATTGATTGTCTGACGAATTCTTTAGCCATAGCTCAAAGGGAGAACAACTCACTGGACGGAAGCGTGAGGCTGATGAAGGATGGGCACTAACTCGTGCCGATGTTTTGTTTCTTATTGATTGTACCAAAACAATGGAAGGTTCTGTCAATTACATCCAAGGTGTTAGAGATTCGATTGAAGAGATTGTGAATACATTTCACAAGGAAAAGTGCCGAGTACGTCTGGCTTTGATTGAATTCAGAGATCGCGTACATCAGGACAATGAAGATGCTCTCCGAATTCATTCTTTTGAGAACGGTTCTTTCACCGATTCAATTGATGAGTTCTCTAACGCTCTTGAGCAACTTGAGCCAATAGGTGGAGGCCCGGAAGATGAGTCTGTTTTCGATGCATTACTCAACGGTGCGCGAGAACTAGACTGGGATCCAAATGGTGAACATATCATGGTATTGTTTAGCGATGCAGCACCACGTAGGAGGGATTTAGAAGCAAAATCACCAGAGGATGTGATTGCAGAATTAGAGAAGGCAGAAATCGATCAGATCCATCTATTGACCAAAGAAGAGCATCGGTCCCGATATGAACCATTACTGTATGCCCAAAAAGCAAGTGGAGAAGATATCACTGGGGCGATATACGAATTGGGTCATTCGGAAGCCATGGATGAGTTCAGAAAGAAGCTATTACAGATTACCAAGAGTTCGATTGGGAAAATGGTAGCAAATAAGGTTCGAAAGGGAACAGGCAGTTCAAGTAACTTGATTCGTCAACGTAAATGAGGGGGAATTGATGAGCAAAGAAAGAATCGATACAGGCGGGAAGGTCTTCGGCCCATACAGCCCCGGAGTGAAAGCAAACGGAGTCATTTGGTTGGCCGGACAAATTGCCCCTGAGGCAGGTGGCATCCGAGAACAAACACAAGGGTGTTTGGATAAAATCGATGCGCTATTAGCTGCGGCTGGCGTTTCTAAACATCAAGTGACA
>MDTD01015916.1_pt1 | contig 10210 bp, 5 predicted proteins | sample 811221 | NCBI WGS metagenome assembly MDTD01 (sample SAMN05326646, study PRJNA326480) | marine metagenome | isolation source: seawater | place: Pacific Ocean: South West | collected 2011
GCGTACCGCCTCCGAGTCCTCCGGCTCGGGAGCGAACACCGGCTCAAGATCCAGCTGATGCTGCGTGCGCAGCAGGGCCATGCCCTGTTCCAAGGCTTCGCGGAAGACTGGTTCAGTCTCGCGCAGCCGCGCCGCCATTCCCGGGTACTGCGCGCCGCCTCCGGGGAAGAGGAAGCCGACGCCCGGGTTCTCTCGCGCCGGGCCGCGGCTGCCGCGCGCCAGCTTGGGGGCGAGAGCGCGCAGGCGTGCGACGGCATCCTGGGCCGTCGCAGCGACGACCTGGGCACGATGCGCAAAGGCTTGACGTCCTTCTTGGAGCGTGAATGCCGCATCGGCCAGCGCCGCGAGGCTTTCAAAACGCGCGGGCTCGGCTTCCAGGGCATCCGCCAGCCGCTCACAAGCCTGGGCGAGCGCGGTCGGCGTCTTGGCGGCGAGCGGAAAGACCTGAGGCTGACGCTGCGGGGCCACCGACTGTTGCGTCGGCGCGGCCTCCAGGACGGCGTGAGCGTTGGTGCCGCCCACCCCAAGCGAGTTGACCGCAGCCCGCAGCGGGGTCTCCTGCTCCGGAAACTCGCGCGCGGCCGCCTGGACCTGGAAGGGGCTGCGCGCGAGGTCGATCTGCTCGTTGGGCTGCTCGAAGTGCGGGTTTGGCGGCAGACAGCGGTGCCGCAGCGACTCGACCGCCTTGATGAAGCTGAGCACGCCGGCCGCGGTGTCGAGGTGGCCGATGTTGGCCTTCACCGAGCCCAGAAAGCAGGGCGACTCACTGGATCGTTCCGACTGGTAGGCCTGGCTCAGCGCCTGGACCTCAATCGGATCGCCGACCGCCGTCCCGGTGCCGTGGGCTTCCAGGAACGCGACGGTGCGCGGGTCGACGCCCGCCACCGCGAGCGCCTCAATAGCCGCGTCGGCCTGGCCCTGCACGCTGGGGGCCAGCCAGCCGGCTTTGGTCCCGCCGTCATTGTTGACGGCCGAGCCCAGCAGCACGGCGCGCACGCTGTCGCCATCTGCCAGCGCATCCTCCAGCCGGCGCAGCGCGACGATGCCCGCGCCGCTGCCGAAGATCGTGCCCGTGGCCTGGGCGTCGAAAGGGCGGCACTTGCCGTCCCGGGCGAGAATCTCGTTCTCGCGGAACAGATAGCCATGGCCGTGGGGGAGCTCGATGGTCGAGCCACCGGCGAGCGCGAGATCGCACTCCCCGGAGAGCAGGCTCTGCGCCGCGAGGTGAATCGCCACCAGCGAGGTGGAGCAGGCCGTCTGCACCCCGATGCTCGGTCCCTTCAGGTTGAGCTTGTACGAGGCGAAGGTGGTCAGGAAGTCCTTGTCGTTGCCGGTGTGGCGGAGCAGGAAAGGCCCCACTTCGGCGAACAGCGCCGGGTCGCGCAGCAGGTTCTGGAAGTAGTAGTTGTTCATCCCGCAGCCGCCGAAGACGCCGATCGGTCCGGCGAAGCGACTGGGGTCGTAGCCCGCATCCTCAAGCGCCTCCCAGGCGCACTCCAGGAAGTGGCGATGCTGCGGATCCATGATCGCGGCGTCCTTCGGCGAGAGCCCGAAGAAGCCCGCGTCGAACTGCTTGAGCCCCTCGAGCCGCAGCGTGGCCGGGACGTAGCGAGGGTCGGCGATCCACTCCGCCGGAACGCCGGCCTCTTCCAGCTCGGCCGGACTGCGCATCTCGACCGAGCACACGCCGGCGCGCAGGCGTGCCCAGAACTCGGCGGCGTTGTCCGCGCCGGGAACATGGCAGGCCATGCCCACGACGGCGATCGCCGAGGCGTGGTCGGTGGGAAGGGAGGGATCCATGCAGGAAGGGCGGGTCCAGGATGCCCGCGCGCGGTCTGCCACTCATCTTTCGGCAATTTGCGCGTCTGACTATGCAGGCCGCGGCCGGATTCCTCGCAAGTCGAAGGAGTTCGCAAAACGCGCGGCCGGATGCGGGCTGCTCGGCAGCCAAGAGTCCCCGATTGCGCTCACATAAGATGCGCGCTCCTGCCGATGGACAAAGTGATGTTCCGCCGACTCTCCCTCTGCGGACTGGCCTTGTTGCCGGTCGCGTGTGCGTCTCCGGTGCCGAAGCTCCCGGCTCCGGGCACCATGCTTGAGCACGATCGGGTGGAGGGCTACGCCACCCCGTCCGAAGCCGCTGCAGCGCTGGCCGCCTTCGAGGCTGCCGGGGAGCGCGTGCTTCAGGATGGCTACCGGGTCACACCCGGCGATCAGGTCACGGTCTCCGTCTTTCAGAAAGAAGAGCTGTCCACGACGCAGCGCGTCGGCCCCGACGGCATGATCACGCTGCCCGTGGTGGGCGACGTCGAGATCGGCGGCCTGGCCCGCCGCGCCGCTCTGACGCGGATCCAGGACGCATTTGAGCCTTCCTACCCGGACCTCTCGGTCACGCTGCGCATCGACGAGTACAGCGCCTTTCGGGTGGTGGTCCTCGGCAGCGTCGGCTCGCCCGGCGAGTACAGCTTTGCTCAGTCGCCCAGCCTGCTGCGCGCCCTGGGCCAGGCCAGCGGCCTGCAAGCGGACTCGAAGGAGGTCCTGCCGGAGCGCTGCGCGATCATGCGCGGCCAGGACGCGATTCTCTGGGTGGACCTGAATCAGCTCATGCGCCAAGGGGACATGAGCCTCAACGTGCAGTTGATCCCCGGCGACGTGATCCACGTTCCGGCTGAAGCGCAGAAGCTGTTCTACGTGCTGGGCGAAGTCGCCAACCCGGGCATCTATCCGCTGCGGCGCGGCTCGACCACGCTGGATGCGCTGGCCCTGGCGGGTGGCACGCTGATCTCTTCGGATGATGAAGAGGTGCGCCTCCTGCGCCCGCGTGACAACGGCGCCGCCGGCTTCGACTACGAGGAGTTCACCGAAGGCACCGATCTGGCCACGATTGCCCTCGAAGCGGGCGACGTGGTTTACGTCCCGCGTCGCACGCTGGCCGAAGTCGGCTGGATCTTCCAGCAGATCTCGCCGATCACCTCGCTGCTGCTGACCTACCAGATCGCGGACGACCGCAACAACTGATCCCAAGTTCACGGTGATCCCCAACGACCAGATCAGCCTGCGCGGCAGCCAGGAATCACGTCAAGTCCCGAAACGGCGACTTGACGTGTTCGGCAGTCTGCGCAGCCACGTGGGCATGGTGCTGCTGCTCTTCGTCGCGATCGCGGCGGGGGGCGTGTTTCTTGCCCTCAAGCTCGACCGGCCCGTCTTCGTTTCGGAAGGCGAGATTCACGTCGCCCGGAATTACCAGCGCACGCTGGAGACGGACTCCGAGCTCAACCTCTCCAATACGCGCGACTACGACATCTTCCGCAATGAACAGGTCGCGCTGATCCTGAAGCCCGAAGTCCTGCTCGACGCGCTGGACCGCGCCGGACAGCTCGATTCTTCGTATTGGGGTGTGGCCGGCGATCCGGACCGCGTCCTGGCCGAGCGCCTGGAGCGCAGCCTGGTCGTCTACCCGATCCCGGCCTCCTACCGCATCAAGATCGAGCTCTACGCTTCGGACCCCTCGATCCCGCAGCCCCTGGTCAACGCGCTGATGGATGCCTTTTTGGAGGCGCACCGAGTCGAGTTCTTCTTTGCCGAAGATGAGCGACCGCGCGTGGTCCGTGATCTCCTGGAGAAGAGCGACACCTTCATTCGCACGAAGCGCGAAGAGCTGCGCCAGCTGGCGACTCAGCTGAACGTGGTCGATTTCTCGATGGGGGCGAACGACAACCCGTATCAGAGCGAACTCGCAGATGCGCGCACCGCGCTCGCCGAAGCGCGCCGCGCCGAGAGCGAGATGCAGCTTCAGCACGATGACCTGATCCGCTCGCTCACGAGCGAAGATGACCTGCTGCTGCTGCTGGCTCAGAGCTCGGAAGAAGTGCAGCGCAGCCCGCTGGCCGAGAACCTGCAGCTGCTCCTCGAGGAGCGCCAAGAGCTGGAGACCTCCCTGGCGACCATGGGCCCGCAGCACCCGGGGCGCAAGGAAGCTGAATCCCGGCTCCAGAACCTCGGCCCGCGCCTGACCGATGCGATCGAGCGATTCACGCGCGCGCAGAGCGCTGAGTCGACCCGAAAGCTGGAGCTCGCCAAGGCCCGCACCGAGTCGCTGAACTCGGAAGTGCAGCGACTGCAGACCAAGCTGGCCGCCTTCGTCGATGACTTCCAGCGTGGCGCCGACCTGGAGCGCGAGATTGAAGAAGAGCTGCCGCGCAATCGCCAGCTGAAGGAACGCCTCGCCTTCTTCGAACTCGAGGCCGAGTCCCCCGGATTCGTCGATATCGCACGCACGGCGAGCGAGGTGGACCCCAACGGCGAGAGCAAGCTGAAGCGCAACCTCGCGCTCGCGCTGCTGTTCGCCCTGATGGTGGCCTGCTGTGTGCCGATTCTGATCGACCTGCTCGATCGCAAGGTCCACACGACCCGCGATGTCGAGCTCGCGCTGGGCATTCCGCCGGCCGCCTGGATCCCGCGCGGCACGCGCGGGGCGCGCAAGGCCTTCGCCGACGCCCAGGTGCGGCGCCTCGCCATGCTGATGGACAATGAGGAGCGGCGCCTCGCGCCGCACATCACCCTGTTCACCGAGGTGCGCAACAGCGACGGAACCCCCGAACTGGTCACCGCTTCCGCCCAGACTCTCGCCGACCTCGGCCGCCGAGTCCTCGTGATCGACGCCCGCCCCCCGGCGCCGAATCAGGAGAGCCAACAGCTACGTGGCCAAGGCTTCCAGGGCCTGCTCGCCGGCGACGGCCTGCACACCGAATCGCGCGGCGCCTGGGACTACCTCCCGTACGGCGCCTCGTCACACGGCCGCGCCACCTCCCTCAGCACATGGAACCGCACGGTGCGCGACGCCTGCCGCGACTACGACATGGTTCTGGTCGTCACCGCCCCCTTGCTGGTCAGCCCGGAAGCCGAATACATGGCAGCATCGGCAGACCTGGTGCTGGTGGTCGCTGAGGCGGAATCCCAGACCCTGGGTGAGCTCTATCGAGCAGGGCAGATTCTTGCTCGACTGCGCCCCGCTGCGGTGGGGTCGGTGCTGAACCGGGTGCGGGTATTTCGGAATCGGGGGTACTACAAGGAGCTGGTGCGCGAGTCCAAGCGCATCGCCTAGAAACTGGCCCCCGTCAGTGTGCGTAGTGGGCGTCCAAATCGGGCCAGCGTCTGCGAAATGCACTCACGATGGTGTCCCGCTTTGCGGACGGCCTGAGGATCTGCCACGGCGTTACGTTGGCTTTGTTGGTGACCGCCCGAATGTAGTTGCGGTAGGCGATCCAGATCCACACGGCACGGCGCAGCCCTCCTCGAGACTTGCTTGATGCCCAGGTCCTGCGCACGAGTGGCGCAAGGCAATCACGCATCATCGCGAAGGTGTGATTGATCGGAAAGAGTGGGTTTTCCCTCGTCCTAGCCACTTTGGAGTGCGTGACCCTGTGCTCAAAGCGCCTCCCCCGGAATGCCCTACGCAGCTCGACGGGATAGCTCGACTTCATGTCGGACTCGACCCATGCAGGCGTTGACCGAGAGCTCACGCTCGCAATGGCCTCGACGATGCGACGCACCACTTGCTTCGATTGAGACCGCCTCTTTGCAGGCATCGCTCGGCGAAGCTTGCTCGCCTTTCTTAGACGTGGTGGGAGCGTGCCGATTCCAGCATCGACCACAAACAGACTGCCGCGGTGAATCGCGACTCCGCAGGTGAGTGGACAGTCCAGGCGAGAGGCCTCGTATGTCTCGAGCTCGTCAAATTGGAATGCGCCATACAGAATCGGATTTGCCCGCAGCTGCTCTAAGCGAGCACGGTGCAAGCGAAGCGCAATGGACGCAAGACGTTGAAAACGACGCTCAACAGACTTTCGATTCACCTCGAGGATGCGGGCCGCCTGGCGGCGCGTGACTTTGGATACCAGCATCCTTGCTAGGTCAATGTGCAAGCGGGGGAGTCGCCAGCGAAAGTCCACGCGATAAGTCTGAGAGCTAAACGTCCTGCCGCATCCTTGACAGTGAAATCGCGGTACCCGTCGACCATCACAGGCTCGCAAGTAGGTGCCCCGGCGGTGACAGCGAAATGCAGTGCTGCCGGTCCGCGAGGGACAGCAGTCGTAGGGGCAATAGTGAGGGGTGAAACGCAAACCGTCTCCTGAGCTTTCACTCAGAAGACGGCCTTCTTGCTCTGCGGTGACAGAATCTGTCCCGTACAGCGCACACTAACGGGTGCCAGTTTCTGTGGACTTCTCTGCCTTCCAGTCCATCACACCCAACCACTTCGGAGCAGTATTCCGATCCTGATACAGACTCTCCAGCATCCCCCAAGCACCCCACTTCGAAGGCTCATAAATATGCGTGAACGCCATGAACAACTTGCCGCCCTCAGTATCCCAGCGACGCAGGTCATTCAGGTAGATATCACGCATCCGCGGGTGCGCATTGGCTGCGAAGAACAGGTCGGTCAGCGTCTGGTTGTTCTGATTGCCTTCGACGCCCACGAGGTGCTGGCCACCTTCGTAGGCGACGAGCTCGAGGCCACGTGATTCGGCGTTGTCGGCGTTGACGCCCGTGTCGTTCGTCTGGCGGTAGTCACTGTCAAGATCACACTCGTCCAGGAGTTGATCCACCGTCCAGGTCAGCGTGGTGTTCACATTCGTGTTGTTGCCGAATGCACCGCCGAAGTAGGGGGCCACGGCCAAGACATCCGCGTATTGGTAGACGGGGTCGGTGGCCGGCCAGTCCATGATGGTCGTTCCCACCCAGGGGTTGGCAGATTGTGTGGCGACCACGCGCACCAGGCGATCCGGGTCGTTGGCAAAGACACTGGCGCCGATCTGCAGGATCTCCTTGGTGCGGTCCGCGTAGAAGCGGAAGCGAGCGAGGTTGTGCTCATAGCCGCGGGCCAGACCTTCATCGTGCGCCCAGCGCGACTGATCGAAGACCCAGTTCCAGACCTCGTTGCTGTACTCCAGGTGGAGGCGCAGCGAGGGATCCAGGGTGTCGCGGATCAGCGTGGTGGCCTTCCGCACGTAGTCGTCATCCGCCAGGTGGGGGATGCAGTACCACATGTCCGCACCCAGCTCGTTGCAGAGCGCGACCATGGTCTCGATCGGTACGCCCTTCTCCATGGCGAAGGAAGCAACACCCGGAGCCGAGCGCTCGGTCCAGTTCGAGACGGTGGTCTCGTTGGTGACGCCCCAGTCCATGAATCGAATCACGTTGAAGGGCTCGAGGCTCGCCAGGAAGTCCGGGTGGAAAGGCTGGGTCGCGGCGGTCTGTTCGAAGCCCGGCAGGATCAGGCGCATGTTGCGCACGGGATCCGCGGGATTGGTCGCGACGATCCGAATGGTGGTCAGACCGTTGCCCGGCGTCAGATCGATGAGGACGCGGTTCGGATAGCTTTCCTTGATCTCGCCCTCGCCGCGCACATCAATCTCGCCGTCGCCGTCGTAGAGCAGCGTGTAGGTGCCCGCAGGGTGAATCCCGGCCTGACGGTTCAGCACGATGGCCGCGGCGGCCTGCCCCGGCTCCAGGTGCGTGATGTGGCCGTCCGGCGCTACGTGCAGTTCTTCGCCGGTATCAAACTCACCATCGTAGGGATGGCGCTGCGGGGTCCACAGCCGGGCGTGCCGGAAGGCGTCGGTGAAGATCACCGCCGAGTTCCAGTCCCGCACACGGGCCAAGTTGGTGCCCAGGAAGGCGTCGGCGTTCGCCAGACCACCCGGAGGGGTGATGGCGTTGTTGTCTCCGCGGGTCGAGATCCGTTCCAGCGTCGAGGGATCCTCGCCCAGCGTCAGCAGGACGCAGGCCAGTGCGCCATCGGCCTGACGCACGTAGGGGCTCGAGGTGGGAACGGGAATGTCCTCGACGGTGTGCAGGCGGCGCCAGATCCAGCGATCTTCGCCCCAGTGAGCGAGCCCGACCCAGACGTCACGTTGCGCCGGCGCCTGGCTCCATCGCAGGTCGAAGCCTTCCGTCGAGGTCTCCTGGCCGCGCAGGTTGAGCATGTACATCGCCCACGCCACCTCGCGCTCGCGCCGCGGGATGTCCGGCGCAAAATGCGGGTCAAAGGTCGCGGCGGCCCCGTTCGCTGTGACGTTGTCCGGGCCTAGCTCAGTGCGGAAGCTGGAGCCGGCGACGCTGCCAGCGGGCAGCTGATCGGTCTCGACCAGCGGAATCCGCGAGGGCAGCGGGAGATCGAGTAGGTCAAACTTGTCGTTTGAGGTCGAGGCGAGCCCTGAACCCAGGGTGCTCGCGCTGCTCGAACCACCACCGGGTGTGGCGGCGGTCGACGAGGATGTCGCCGCAGCGCTGAGATCAGCAGTGGGACTGCAGGCGCTCAGCCCAGCGAGCAGGGCCAGCGCAGGAAGAGAGGGGATGGACAAGAAGGCGCGATTCATGGCAATCGCATCTATTTCGGCTGCCCTAGGATTTTGCATGAGCAGAATCGGGTCCACGCGAGCGGCAAAATTGCCAGCAAAACCGGGCGATGGAAGGACTTCCGATTGACTCGAAATCGGCTGAATCAGACCGGGGAAGGGTCCGCCGATTCGTGGCAATGACGACGGCGAGAAGCCGAGGCAGGTGCCGAGAAATCGGCCGGATTCGCCCCGAAACCGCCGCGGAACGCTCCAGACCCCGTTCTAGGCCCCTCGCGGCCCCTCCCAGCGCCTTCCCAGCAGGTTCCAGGCCGCGAAGTCACTCAGAAAGTGGGGCGCATCGCCGGCGCGACGGCGGCCCGTCAGGCGCGCCACGAGCTGCCAGAAACCGCGCAGCAGCACGTAGGCGAGGTCGGCGAGCCAGGTCAGAGTCACTCCATAGCGCTTGCGGTAGTAGTGCTGGCGGGAGGCGAACCAGTACCCCGGCGTGCGCGGACTGGGGCCCTCCGCGCGGCCAAGCCCGGTCGCCGCGCCGGCGAAATGGTAGACCAATGCCTTAGGGTTGTACCAACTCTCCAAGCCCTGCTTCGCAGCCCGGTAGGACAAGTCCGTTTCCTCGAAATAGAGGAAGAAGCTCTCGTCGAATAGCCCGATCTGCTCAAAAACCCGGCGCTGGATCATGACCGCCCCGCCGGACACCCAGTCCGCTCGATGGGCCTCCTGCTGAACGGGCAAGGACACCCGCCATCTAGCGAACAGACGATCCAGCAAGCCCCAGCGCGCGCCTTCCACGAGGTGCGAGATCAGGCCTGGGAAGCGGAAGGCGGTGCCATCCACCTGCGGAGGCCGGCTGCAGGTCGCCGGGCCGACGAAGGCTGCGTCCGGGTGGGCCTGCTGAAAGCGCAGCAGCTCGGCCAGCGCGCCCGGCTGCACTTCGGTGTCCGGATTCAGCAGCATGATGTGCTCGGGCAGGCTGCCCGCCTCCAGCCGCGGCCGAAGAACAGCGTTATTCCCGGCGCCAAAGCCCAAATTGCGCTCCGAAACCTCGATCGTCAGCCAATCCTGCCAGCCATTCTCCTCGCGCGCCTGCTTGAGCGGCGCGAGCAGCTCTGAGCCGGAACAGTTGTCCCAGACCACCGCCTCCAAGCCCGGAAGCTCTGCCCGCTGGCCGGCGAGGGAATGCAGGCAACGGACCGCCTCAGTGGGAGTGCGGAAATGGACGAGAAGAACAAGAACAGGGGCAGTTTCGGTCATTTCGGACCGGGATCCCGGGAACAGGAACCCGCGCATTCTCGCGCCGGGGCAGCCCTGTTTCCACGTTCATCCTCACAGCAATCCGATTGCTTGCGGGATATCATTCGCAGCGATTCACCAAGCTGACTTGGCAATCGCGACACCGAGCTTCCGCGAGCTCGACACCCATCTCCGCCGAACGGAACACGATGAAAGTCGCCCTGATCGCCTCCTCAGGTGGCCACCTCGCCGAGCTGCACGCTCTGCGCGGCTTCTGGGGCGATATGGATCGCTTTTGGGTGAGCTTTCCCACCGAGGACGCGCAGCATCTGCTGGCGGATGAGCGCAAGTTCTGGGCGCACTACCCGACCAATCGCAGCCTGACCAAGCTGGCGCAGAACATGGGCATGGCCTGGAAGCTGCTGCGGCGCGAACGACCGGATCTGATCGTCTCGACCGGCGCCGGTGTCGGGGTGGCCTTCCTGATCCTGGGAAGCCTGCTGGGGATCAAGACCGTGTACATCGAATCGCTGGCTCGCATTCACGAGCTCTCGCTATCGGGTCGCCTGGTCTACCCCTTCGTCGATCGCTTCCTGGTCCAATGGCCGGAGCTCGAGCAC
>MDTD01028334.1_pt1 | contig 10210 bp, 7 predicted proteins | sample 811221 | NCBI WGS metagenome assembly MDTD01 (sample SAMN05326646, study PRJNA326480) | marine metagenome | isolation source: seawater | place: Pacific Ocean: South West | collected 2011
TATATTTCAATACCTAATGGAAATATTGGTTTATTATTATATTTCAGAAACGTAAGGTATGGAAATTTGTTACAAATTTCTATTTTCTTTCTTTTCTTTTCGATACTGATAATTTTTTTTTATCATACTCGATTGGACACTGGAATAATCCTATCTATAAGGAATTATATTTTTGGTATTCCCTGCATATATTTAGGTTATAAATTATTTAATAATGAAATCACATTTAATGATAAATTGTTGGTTTATTTTGTTATTTTCTGTTTTTTCGTTGCGTTAATACAATTCATATTTGTTTATCAATATGGTGTGGCGAGTCTAGATTCTCTGCCCTTTCAGTCTAAGGAGCATCTTGGTCATTCATATTATGATACTATTTATTATACCGCTAATTCAGTGTTTAATAGTGCTAAGGAGTATAGTTATTTTATTCTTTTTTTTGGAATGCTTATTTTGAGTAAATTATCTAAGTATTCAAGAAAGAATTTAATTCTACTTGTTTTAATTTTATTTTTTTCTTTAATATTAAGTGGTTCTAGAACAGTAATTATACTTTTTAGTATTACAGTTATTATTTATCTTAATATTTTTAAGGTTCGCCTTACATCAAAACTCTATCTTTATTTATTATTATTCATGCTAATGTCGACTATTATAATTTTGTTAGCAAATAATTTTATAGTATTAAATTATTTAGATTTTTATTTTAATGTAACATATTATCAAGATTACATTGCTAGATTAATGGAATTTGTAGATCCTGATATGTTTGCTTACTCTTCATTTTTTGGAAATGGTCTTGCTGTTCATGGCCAAGAAAGAGAAATGTCTAACTTTTTATTTATTACTGAGAATCTTAATGATGGGGGGTTAACCAAAATTTTTATTGAAACGGGATGGCTGGGTACTTTTTTTATTATTTTTCATTATTTAATTATATTATTGATTTCTTTATTGGGAGTAAAGAAGAGCATTATAAATAAGTCAGATAGTCTTTTTTTTGTTAGTGTTATACCTATACTTTATATTTTTTTGTTTCTAAAAGCCCATCCAGTACATTCTGATATTTTTATATTTTCAAGTCTTTATTACTCAGTTGGTTGTTCAATATATTTATTACAAAATAAAGTGAGATGAATATAATTCATATAACACCATCTATAGCAGAAAAGTTAAGTGGCCCGACTTATTCTGTGATTAGTTTATGTAAAAATATTCAAAAATATGCACAAGTGAATTTATTTACATTATCAAGTAATATTTATGAGCCTATTTCTGAAAATATTTTAGATGATGCTAATTTTATAAAATATTTCAATATTGGATTCGGTCCAAAAAAACTCGGTAGGTCTCCATCAATGATGAGTGAGCTATACGATTGGTCTAAGAAGAAAGATAATTTAATAGTTCATAATCATGGTACATGGCATATGACAGCAATTTATCCTTCAAAATTAAAAGGTAAAAATATTAAAATAATTAATTCACCTCGAGGCACAATGTCTCCTGATGCCTTTACTAGTGGGTCTAAATTTAAATATCTTTTTTGGAGTCTATTTTTAAGAAAAAGTTTTAATAAAGCTGATTGTTTTCATGCGACTTCATTAAATGAATGTGACGACATTCGAAAAATGGGCTTTTCTCAACCTATTGCCGTTATCCCAAACGGTGTAGATATTCCTGAAATTTCAAATGACCAAAAAAATAAGAAAATTTTATTGTACATAGGAAGATTACATAAATCTAAAGGGATAGAAGATCTATTAAAAGCATGGAAAAATGTGATGAATAATTTTGAGGAATGGGAGTTACATATAGTTGGGAGTGATAAGCTTTATAATGCAAACTCTTCTTATAAAAGAAAATTAGAACATTTAACAAATTCTCTTCAGTTGAAGAGAGTAAAATTCATTAATCCACTATTTGATGAGCTTAAACGAAAAAAATACCAAGAATCCTCTATAACTATATTACCTTCTTATTTTGAAAGTTTTGGAATGACTGTTGCAGAGTCGCTTGCAAATGCTACACCCGTCATAACTACTACAAAAACCCCATGGAAAAATTTAGAGTTAAAAAAAGCGGGATGGTGTGTAAATACTGGTGAAGTATCGTTAACGAATATTTTGAACATAGCTTTAAATTCAAATATGCATGAATTAAAAAAAATGGGTGATAGTGGTAGAAAGTGGATGCAAGAAGATTATTCATGGAAAACTATTTCAGAAATGACCTATAATACATACCTGTGGATGCAAGAAGCTGTTGATAAGCCTAAATGGGTAATGACAAATGAATAATTTTTTTAATTTTTTAACTAATGACTCATTTCTCTTTTTAAGAAGATTATTAAGATTACTTGGTTTAAATAAATATATTTTTAAACTTTTTTTTCTGAACAGTGACCCAGAATATTACGAAAATCATTTTAAAAATCTTATGATTTCAAAAATTAAGCATGATGATTGTGTCTGGGATATTGGGGCAAATATAGGGCACTATTCTATAGAATTTGCAAATAACTTAAGTGACCAGGGAAAAGTTATTTCATTTGAACCAAGTTCTACAAATTTTGAAAAACTAGAAGCTAACACATCAAAAAATAAAAAAATATCCTGTAAAATGATCGCCTTGAGTGACAAAAATGAGGAAATTACAATGTTGCAAGGTGATGACAATATTGGAGCAACTACAAAGGTTATTAATGAAAATAAGTATAATAAAACTGAAAAAGTTTTTAAAATTAATGCGATTAAAGGCGATGAACTTGTATCACGCAATGAGTGTTCTAAGCCCTCTTTTTTAAAAATTGATACTGAAGGATATGAATATGAAATTTTACAAGGTTTGGAGTCACAACTATTTAACAATTACCTAAGAGTAATTTGTATCGAAGTACATTTTACAATATTGGAAGAAAGAAAAAAATTTGGGAATGTTGAAAAAATTAAGAAACTATTGAGAAAATATAATTATCAAATACAGTGGGTTGATTTCTCGCATCTCATTGCCTTTAAAGAATAAATATAATTGTTCAATTAAATAATTATGAAAGAAATAATTTTTGGCACATCAAGGTTACATCAAATTAGCAAAAGTAATAGATATAAACTTATTGAGGAGGCAGTAAAATTAGGTATAAAACATTTTGACACTTCTCCATATTATGGCTTTGGAATTGCTGAGAAAGAAATTGGAAATTTTATAAAAAAAAACTCATATATAAATTTAAAAATATCTACAAAATTTGGCTTATATCCCCCAAAAGAAATGATAAATGGTATTAATTTAATTTATATCAGAAGATTATTATACTTATTTAGTAAAAAATTTTATTTACCAAGGTATGATTGGTCAATTGACTCTGCTGAGAAAAGCTTAACGTTGAGTTTAAAAAGGCTTAATAGAGAATATATTGATTTTTTGTTTGTCCATGAGCCAAACAATATCGATAATTTTAATGAATTAGAGTATTGGCTAAATCAAAAAGTTTTAGAGGGGAAGGTTTTAAAGTGGGGTGTTGCCGGACAAATTCAGTCTATTCAGTACTGGTTGAGCAATTCTAAAGTAACACCACAAGTGACTCAATCTGCTGTAGATGATGACTACTATAGTAAAAAAGATTATTTGGGTTTTGATGTAGATTATTTATATAGTCTCATTACAAGCAATAAAAGATTAAATAATCAAAATATTAAAGATACTTTGAAATATCATGTGGAAAATAATAATTGTAAATCATTTATTTTATCAACCAACAATTTGAAACATTTGAAAGAAAATTTTAATTTTATTAGAGAGTTTTGCTAGAACATGAATTATGACCTTAATAGTGATGATCCTGACTTAACTACTACATACGATATTTGTGTTGTTGGAATTGGAATTGCCGGAAGTTACCTTTTATATTTACTGTCCATGAGTGGTTTAAAAATATGTGGGGTTGATGCAGGAAATATTGTTGAAGATAGATCCCTTAAAAGAAAAATGATGCCGATCCAAAAAAAAGCAAAATACGCAGCTCTCACGAAAGGTAGAAGCTTTAGACTTGGTGGAAATTCACATAATTGGGGGGGCTTATTAATTCCTTATACGAAATTAGATTTACCATCTAAAAAAAGCCCATATTACAATACTTGGACAGAAATTATACGTGTATGTAATAAATATGGAAAGCAGGTTTATGATAATCTTTTGTTAGGCGCAGCAAAAAAAATTAGTAAAAATCCAGATAGTCGTAGAGATAGTTTCTTCAAAAAAAATGTTTACGATATTATTGATGCCATCTCAATTCCTTTTAGTAAAAGAAATATTTTTCTTAATTTGAAAAATAGTTTTAAAAAAATAGACATTTTCTGTAATGCTATATGTTATGACCTCGAAACAAGTAAAACAAAAAAAAGAATAGATTCGGTATCAATTATTTCGACAAAAACAAAGAAAGTTTATAAGATAAAATCAAAAAAAATAATTTTATGCACAGGTGCTATCGAAACAACTAAAATTTTACTTTTAATTTACAAAAAAAATAAATTTAAAAGACAAAATCTTGGTAAGTTATTGAGTGACCATATCTCATTTCCATTAGCAGAGATAAATCAAAAAAAAATTAGATTTTCAAAATTTAGTTATTTATTACCAAAATATAAAAATGGAATTTTGTATACAAAAAGATTAATTTTAAAAAAATCAAAAAACTTTAATTATTTTTTACATATCATAATTAAAAATAAAAATAATTCCTTTTCACTATTAAAGAGTCTTTTCCAATCAATTCAAAGTGGCAAATTTAATTTTAAAAATATGATAGAGATGAGTTATCATTTTAAAGATATTTTATATTTTTTATACTATAGAATATTTAAGGGAAGAATTTACATACCCAAAAACTCAAAATTAATACTCCAAGTTGATCTTGAACAATGTCTAACAAAGGGGAATAAAATTAATCTCACTTCCCAAAAAAATGAATATAATATTAATCAAGCAGAGATTTACTGGTCAATTGGTAAAAAAGATAAATTTAATCTTAAATCAGTCATTAAAGACATAAAAAGCAGTGTTCTTTCCAATTCATTTATTTATTTCAAAAATATTGACGAAGTAGATAACTTTAGAAAATCATACGATGCTTATCATCCAACAGGTACAACAATCATAGGTAAAACTAAACAATTTGAAATTAACTTAGATTTACGCAACAAACATTTCAAAAACTTATATGTACTAAGTACTTCAAATTTTCCGGGACCTGGTAAATCCAATCCAACATTCTCTTTATTATGTTTTGCGCATCAATTGTGTGATAATTTACTAAAATATAAATAAGATGTCTGAAAATATATCCGTAGTAGCAATTACTTTAAATGAAGAGCATAATCTTCAAGATTTTATTGAAAGTGCAAAAAAACTGACAACAAAAATATTTATCTTGGATAGTTTCTCTTCTGACAAGACAATAGAAATTGCACTAAATAACAAAATTTTTATAGGTCAGAGGAAGTTTACAAATTTTGGCGATCAATGGAATTTTGCAATCAATAACCTTCCAATAAAAACTGAATGGATTATCAAATTAGATCCTGATGAAAGGTTAACCGATAAGGTTGTAAAAAATATTAGAAATGAAATTCAAAATAATTCAAAGTTTAATGGTTTTAGTTTTGATAGAAGATTATTTTTTTTGGGCAAAAAACTACCGGCAAAACAGGAAGTATTAAGAATATGGAGAAAAAATAAATGTGTTTTTTCAGATCAAAAAGTTAATGAAATACCTGTAATTGAAGGGAAAGTAAAAAAAATTTCAGGCGAAATTCTTCATTACGACAGTCCTTCGCTTGATCATTGGATCAATAAGCAAAACAAATATACCACTTTAGAATCAGAAGAAATACAAATGATTGTCAAAAGAAGTAAAAAAAATGGCAATAATATATTTAATAACAAAAGACTACTTTTTATAAGAGTTTTCACTAAAATCCCTTTCAGATATTTTTTTTTATTTTTATATTTTTATTTTATTAAAGGCCTTTTTTTATTCGGGAAGGTGGGTTATATGTGGGCAAGTTTAAGAGTCAGTGTCTATTTTTGGATAGAAGTAAAATACAATAATGAAGGTAGAATATTAACTTATAATAATGTTGATGGTAGTCCTGATTCAAGATGCATTCAGTTTAAATAAAAATGTGTGGTATTATAGCTTTTAGTGGTGACTTTAATCACGATAACATTAAAAAAAGTATAAATTTATTAAAGCATCGTGGCCCTGATGACACAGGGTATTCATTTTCAGAAAACATAGGTCTTGGACATACAAGACTTTCTATTCAGGACTTGTCTTCAGCGGGCAGTCAACCTATGACTGATGAAAAAAATAATATTACAATAATTTTTAATGGTGAAATATATAATGTTAACAGCTTAAGACGAGAATTAGTTGAGCTTGGCTATACATTCAAAAGTAAATCAGACACTGAAGTAATTTTATATTTATATGCAGAAAAAAAATTTAATCTTTTAGAAAAAATTGATGGGATTTATTCTATAGTAATATGGGATAGAACAGATAATTTTTTATTTATTGCAAGAGACCCTATTGGAATTAAACCGCTCTACTTTTATAACAAAAATAATAAATTTATGTGTGCAAGTGAGATTAAGTCTCTAATTTCGATGGACGAAGTAAGTAAAAATTTAGATTATACAGCTTTATTTAGCCATCTCGTATTCCTGTGGTCTCCGCACCCTAATACGATTCTTGATAACGTAAAGAAATTAGAACCTGGTAATGCCATGATTGTTAAAAATGGTGAGATTAAAAAAAGGTGGAGTTTCTCTAATTTAAAATTTACTGAAAATAACAAATATAAAAATAAGCTTGAACCTATTAATGAACTCGAAGATGTATTAAAAAAGTCCATTAGTAAACAGCTTATCTCAGATGTTCCGATAGGATCATTCTTATCAGGCGGTGTTGATTCAAGTTTAATAGTTTCGATGGTTAAATCTCTTCATTCAGATATTGATCTTAAAACTTTTACAATAAACTTAGAGGGAATAAATGAGTCAAAAGAAGGAATGAATGATGATTTACCGTACGCAAAATATATAGCAAACAAATTAAACTTAGAACTTAATATAATAAATGTAGACCAATCTTTGGCAGGTAGCCTTGAAAAAATGATTTATCATTTAGACGAACCTAACGCAGATTTAGCAGCTTTAAATACTATGCTAATTAGCGGTTTGGCTAGGGAGCATGGAGTAAAAGTATTATTATCTGGCATCGGTGGAGATGACTTATTTACAGGATATAGGAGACACAGTGCTCTAATGGCAGAAAAATTATGGAAATGGCTTCCTAAAAGAATTAAAACAAATTTACCGGATATAATAGAGAAAGTACCTAATTATAATGCAACAATAAGGAGAATTAAAAAAGCTTTACAATATGTGAATAAAAATGAAGACGACAGAATATGTAGCTATTTTTATTGGTTTAATCCAGATCTAATACATACATTGCTTTCCAATCAGACAAAAAATAAGTTAGATGGTATTAATTTTAGCAAGTTAATAGGGAGAGAACTTACTTCTTTAAACGGTTATCATCCAATAAACAAAATGTTACACATAGAAATGTCTCATTTTCTAGCAGATCATAATTTACATTATGCAGATAAAATGGGCATGGCTGAGGGTGTTGAGATACGTGTACCTCTCTTGGATCGAGATGTTATTGATTTTGCCTTGCAGTTACCAATCAATTATAAATATAGATATTCAACAAAATGGATATTGAAGCAAGTAGCAAAAAAATATTTACCAAATAAAATAATTAACAGAAAAAAAACTGGTTTTGGAGTTCCATTGAGACATTGGATGCAACATGATTTTAATGAAATAGTAAACGAAACCTTATCAAAAAACTCAATAAATAGTAGAGGTATATTTAGTTATTCAGGCATCAATCAAATGAGAAAAAATAATAATATTGATTTTACTTATACTCTTTTTTCTATTGTGTGTTTCGAGCTGTGGTGTAGAAGATTTATAGACAGATAATAATATTAAAATGAATAAGTCTAAAGAAACTGTTAAAGTAAAAGACTTTTGGGAAAACTATTCTTGTGGTGAAAAACTATATTTAAATTCATTACATAAAGAGGGTTATGCTAATCAATCAAAAATTAGGTATTCTTTAGAACCTTATATATTGAAATTTCTAAAATTTGATCTTGCTAATAGGTCTAAGATTTTAGAAGTTGGTGTCGGCTTAGGTGCTGATCATCAGAAAATTGCAGAACAAGGCTACGAAATGTATGGAATTGATCTAACACAAAGAGCAATTGATCATACAAAAAATAGATTCTTTCAGTTTCATTTAAAATCAAATTTATCAGTCTGTAATGCAGAAAAACTAAATTTTCAAGATGACTTTTTTGATGCAATTTACTCCTGGGGTGTAATTCACCATAGTACTTATCCAGAGCAAATCATTTCAGAGATCCATAGAACACTAAAAAAAAGGGGTATAGCGAAAATAATGATTTATCATAAATATAGTATTGTGATGTTTATGTTATGGCTGAGGTATGGATTATTAAAAGGAAAACTATTTATGTCTCTATTAGATATCAGTAAAAAATACTTAGAAAGTCCAGGAACAAAAGTATATACCAGAAAAGAAGTTAATAATCTGTTTATCAACTTTAGTAAAATAAAGACTAATATAGTTCTCTCACATGCCGATTTATTGGACTCAGATGTTGGCCAAAGACATAGGGGAAAATTATTAAAATTTGCAAAGTTTATCTGGCCTAGAAAACTAATAAGATTATTTTTATGCCAATTTGGTCTGTTTATGTTAATAACAGTAGAAAAATAAATGAAAAAAATATTTCAAGATTTGAAAACAGGTAAAACTTCTATTGAAGAAGTTCCAATGCCTAATGAGCAGCCTAATAAACTATTAATAAGATCTAAGGTAAGTTTGATTTCCCCAGGAACTGAAAAAATGCTTTTAGAATTTGGAAAAGCAAATTTAGTTTCTAAAGCACTTAAGCAGCCAGAAAAAGCTAAAAAAGTATTAAATAAAATTAAATCAGATGGTTTGATAGAAACAATAAATACTGTCAAGGACAAATTATCAAGTCCGATACCGCTAGGTTATTCATCTGTGGGTGAGGTAATCCATTCTAATGACGATAAATTTAAAGTTGGAGATAGAGTACTATCTAATGGAGCTCATGCAGAAATAGTTTCAGTATCGCCTAATCTTTGTGCAAAAATTCCAGACAATGTAGATAATGATGCGGCATCGTTTGGAGTATTAGGTGCGGTTGGATTGCAGGGAATTAGATTAATTAATCCTACAATCGGTGAATCAATTGTTGTTTTTGGATTAGGCATTATAGGAATGCTTTCGTTACAAATTTTAAAAGCAAATGGATGCAGAGCAATAGGTATCGATAATGATCAAGATCGTTGTAAACTAGCTGAAAAATTAGGTTTTTTAACGGTCTTATCTAGCAAATCTGACGATATAGTTGAGAATATAAAATGCCTAAATAATAATTCTGAAGTTGACGCAGTTTTAATTACAGCATCGAGTGATGATAATAAAATTATAAATCAGTCAGCCAATATGTGTAGACAAAAGGGTCGTATTGTGCTCGTAGGAGTTACAGGGCTTAAAATTGAAAGAGATAATTTTTATAAAAAAGAAATATCATTTTCTGTTTCATCATCATACGGTCCTGGTAGATATGACAGACAATATGAAGAACATAATATAGATTTACCGATTGGATTAGTTAGATGGTCTGCCAAAAGAAATTTTGAAACAGTTCTAAATCTCATCAAAGAAAATAAAATTGTTACAGACATATTAGTTACTTCTAAAATTAGTATGGATGAAGCAGGTAAAGCTTATGAAGAACTAAGTACGAAACCAACATTAGGTATTATTATAAGCTATGAGGATAAGATAACCAATAGAAAGCAAACCATTGATAACTTAAATTATAATAGAACTGCCTATAAGAATGTAAAAGGTAAATTTGCTCTAGTAGGGGCAGGAAATTATACAAAAAAATTTATACTTCCAGCATTAAAGAATAATAGATTAGATATTAAGTATATCGCTTCATTGAACGGAGAAAATGCACACTTTTTATCAAAGAAATATTTAATTGAGAAAAACACAACA
>MDTD01140301.1_pt1 | contig 10210 bp, 5 predicted proteins | sample 811221 | NCBI WGS metagenome assembly MDTD01 (sample SAMN05326646, study PRJNA326480) | marine metagenome | isolation source: seawater | place: Pacific Ocean: South West | collected 2011
ATATCTTCAGAAAGCACTTTACCGAGCTTGATGACCGAACTCTTCAGTAGCTTCCCATTAAAAGCCGTAGTCTGACCCAAAAAGCCCTTCACTATCCGCCGATGACTCTGCGTTAACATAGTTGGAATTGGATCAAATTTGGCAGAGAATTCGAAAAGTTCAAAGTTTTCCTTTTCGGGAAACGGTATATTTCCGTATCGAGAGACATCAATATCTGAAAATTCATATATAAAAGGGTCTGTAATTGTCTTGAAGTCTTTGAAAGCAAAAGAGTGACCATACTTAAGCTTATTCTGATGAGCCGCCTCGATTGGTGTACCATCAATGCGTGGGTCAATATAATCTACTCCTCGTCCTGCCAAAGCTATATCAAGACTATCCGTAGCTGAGCACATGGCAAACATAAATCCACCTTTTGCAACATACTCTTGAATCATTTTGGAAACTTCTCCAAACCATTCTCTTACAGTACCAAAACCTGCATGATTAGCAAGTTTTCGAAACATTTTAACCTTTTTAAGATACCAGGGTGCTTTGCGAAACGTTCGATAAAACTTTCCATACTGCCCAGTAAAGTCCTCATGATGAAGATGTAGCCAGTCATATTCAAAGAGCGCTCCGGCAAGTACTTCCTCGTTCCATAGCTTACTGTATGGAATTTTGGCATAATTCATCACAAGTGTTACTGCATCATCCCAAGGATCACTACTCCTTGGAGTGTAAACCGCAATTTTAGGTGCTTTCTCGAGAGTCACCTTATGCATATTATTGTCATCAATGATCCTTTTTATTTCATCATACTGTGAAGAGTCGATCACTTTAGCTGAAACCCCATAAAGCACAGCTTGTAATCTCACTGTTTCCGATAGGGGCATCAAAAAGCTACCGCCTTTAAAGTTTAGTAACCATTCCACCTTTAATGAATTTTCGAGGGCAAAAAAAGCTAGTCCATAGGCTCTCAGATGATCTGTTTGCGTATCATCCATCTCTACTAAAAAGTATTGACTAGAACAACTAGAGCTGCACGAAAGAAAAAAAACAAGAATGTACGATAAAATTAACTTAAGCATAAATTTTTCAAAGAAAATCGCATTGTAGCATTTCAGGAACTGGTATGGGGAAGTTGCAGAATAGCATTAATAGACTTGAGACTGCGCTGCTGTTCCTGAGACTCTGAATGTAGCCTATTTAGTTCCTGTTTAAATATTTTTGAGAACCATATATACAGCTCATCCTGATAGATTTTCCAAACTGCGCTGTAGCAACTCTTCAACCTTTGCCGCAAACGCAAAAAACCACTCAAAAAAGACACAAAAAGGCCTAGTAGAATAGCTAACAATGATAATCCGATGGAAAGGCTACCCGCGGAAAGATTACTGACTACTTGAAAAGCTAACCAAGCCGGAAAAATAGCCTCCAGAGTAAGGGCCAACATCCATTGCAATATAGAATATTGCTGAGCTTTAGCACGCAATCGCTGCTGATTTCCAAGAATCATTTCCATATGATCCCTACGAAAGTTATTGAATATTGACTCGGAAGAGCTTAATACATTGCATCTATTTTGTAGGGAGTAAAAAGGTAAGGCTTGATACGCAATTGCCTTGGCCGGTAAAGGTAATTTTTTAGTACGTAAATTAGATAAATATTCTAGAATCAAAACTGACCAGCCAGGTGTTGTTTTATAAAGCCTTTGTAATAACTCATTCTGAACTTCTGCAAAAATCTTCTCCTGAAATACCTGAAAGACCACTGGTGATAATATTTCAGAACTATTCTCGCAAAGCTCACTGACTTCTTCAATGGAAAGCTCAGTCCCACTAACTTGGATATCCAGAGCCACCTGCAAGGACTTCAAAGTGGATTCACAATGTTGAGTTAATTTTGACAAATTACGATTCTTAAATTCCTGAAAACCGGCTTTCTTAATCGATTCCAAATATCTTTTCATCTCGGCTCTAGCATTCTTAGAATCCGAAACTGAATCAATACTAATAACATTTTCATAACTTAATTTCAGATCACTTATAACGATCTCGAGCTCATCAGAAGAATATTGATTTTGATGAGTTAGAACTAAAACATTAGGAATTCCAGGATATTCCTCCACCAATCTAACAAGTGAAGCTTGCTTAGTTTTTTCAGGATGAACCACCAGAAGAATACAGTCTGCATAGTGCTTGAAGAGATAACTCCATTGATGATTTACGATCTGATGAGAATCTAAATCGGGGAAATCCCAGAGTACAATTGATTGAAAAATAGAGGGATCCTCCGGCTTTGGCGCAAAACTTTTAATTTTTCCCTCGGAAATTTCAATATCATTAAGGTGACCATAGAGAGTCAACTCCGTCGTGGTAGGACGCTGTATTCCAGTAATTGCGAGGTTCTGATCAGCAATACAATTAAGTAAAGTAGATTTACCGCTACCAGTACCACCCAAAAGAAATACATGAAAATATTTACTGTGAAATTTTAACTTGTCTGACAAAAACTGAAGATCTTTGATCTGATCTTCAGAAATAAAGAAGCGACGCAATGAGTCCTTATCTGGCAAAAATAAGTTCATCTATGCTGCTCCAATAACAAATTTAAAGCATCCATACCTTCGATAAAGCCAACGTAATCCTTCTTCATATGACAATCCGTTTCTTGCAAAAAATTATTCGGCTCCTCAAGTATCTCTCTCAAAAATTGATCAAACTTCTTACGACATTCATCGTTTATTTGCTCTAATTCCAAGATAACGGTAGGCAAATGCGTTGATGGGATCTTCCCATAAACCATGTAGCATAAACCGGAAAGCACCTGTTCCCAGCCAGGTAATAAAGCGATAGGCCCCAGGAAAGAGTAAAATACTAAACTCAATAAAACCTCCTGAGAGACTGCCATTACAGAATGCTTGGTACCGGCACTTTTTCTAAATTTTTCGCTTAGCTGAGAAAATATATCCGCTCTTAAACTAGCAAAACCATTATCAAAATCCTGTAGTTTTTCATCCAGATCAAAAGCTGGGTAATTGTTAATCCATTGCAATCCTGCATGATGATTACTTAAATGTTGAAGATTCTGCTGCAAAGTGATTTGTAAATTCTCACGGATTTCCCGGGCAAAATGCTCGAAAGGGTCACTACTATTCGAAGACTCCTTATCATCAGTTGCGGGCTTAAGAGCACTCACAAAAGAAAACAGATGCTTCATCATGAACTTAGAAAAATAAAAAATCTTTTCTTCGGCAATTCTTGATAAATTCTGCTTCAAAGTCTTTTCAATTTTTAATTGAATCAGTTGATGCCTCTCCCAGAACTGAGAGTAATCATTGTTAAGCTTTTCACTGAGCTTGTCTATTTCGTAACGTCTTTGACCGTAGTTTTCCTGACAATGATTTTTGAGTTCCTGGATGCATCTCTGTAAACCATTTTCAGGGCAAAAGCCCTGATCACTAATCTCGTTCACCCATTTTATTACATCCGTTTTGATCCTATCGACATCCTTTTCAATCTGAGCCGAAGCAGGCCAACAATCTTGATAAATATCATTAACAGCGCGATAAAACTCTTCAGTCTGCTCCTTCGGAACAGTGTCCCATTTGTTAACCATCACACGACAAGGACGACCAAGGTCGTTAGCAAATTGCAAAGCTGAAACAGTCAATTCATCGCCATACTTAGCAGGACTAGTTATTAATAATTTTGCACTTGAAAGGCGAGCCATAAAACGACTCAGAGCATGGTGACCTGTTTCCAAAGAATCATAATCAGGACAATCTATTAAAACCCAGTTATCCGGCAATGAAAATTCGCAAACTTTAATATCGAACACCCAATAATCCAGTTCTACAGAATTTAAACTCTCCCTCAGTAATTCTTCTGTTTCAGCGGTACACAAAAATAATGGCTTGGCAGTACAAGGTCGTACTGGAGAAACCTGACTAACCGATTCACCAGCAAAATGATTGATCCATGAAGACTTACCAACTCCAGTCCCACCCTGAAAAACTAAACACTTTAATGAAAATTGAGACCATCGCAATAATAGTTGTTGCGCCTGACAAGCGCGACAAAACTCATCCCATACCTCTCTGGGGCCCAAATAGAGAGACTTTAAATCAGAGGAATATAAAGATAAATTCATAAATTACCCCTCAGAAACAGACTTTATTGAACTGCTTGCTTCACCGGGCAAACTAATGTACTGAAGTAACTGAGCTAGAATAGATATAGCAATAGCTCGTGGATTCTTACTGGCGATGCCGTCCACGCCTACAGGACAATTGATACCTTCTATAAGCTGCGAATCAAAATTGCGCTTCAGTAACTGACTTTCAAAACGTTTCCACTTAGTTTTACTACCTATCAAACCTATGTAAGCCTTGTGTTGTTGCCTCAACAGAGTTTCACACAAACAAAGGTCCAGTGCATGATTATGAGTTAATATAAGAATGGACTCATTACCTTCAAGATCTTCTAAAACCTGCGCACAATCTTGTGGGATAATTTTTCTTACATTAGCATACTCTTTATCTGGAAACTGCTCCGGTCGTTCGTCTATCCAATCAATACTCAAAGGCAACTCACTGGCAATTTCAACTAATTCTTTACCTACATGACCCGCACCAAAAACAACTAGTTTGGGCTTAGGATTTACCGGCTCCATTAGCACTTGAACCCTTCCTCCACAACACTGCCCTAGACTTGCGCCCAAGTTTATATCACTTAGCAGAGACTTATCGCCACCTTCTATTAATAGCTTACGAGCCTGTAGCGTAGTTTCATACTCTAGGTTTCCACCTCCGATAGTCCCCCATTGATTGTGAGCCGTAACTATCATTCGAGTTCCTACTTCACGAGGTGCAGACCCCTGAACTTTTACAATGCTCACAAGCACACAAGCGATTCCCTGAGACTGCAGTCTAAGGACTTTATTAAGCCACCATGTATCCAATACCAATTAGCTCCGCATTTTCTGAATCGTCATGAGAACATGTTCAGGGGTAGCTGGGCAATTCAAAGGTACAGAAATATTTCCATTACCTATTGCCGCTATAGCATCTTTAATGGCCAGCCATCCACTAATTGCAAGCATAAATGGGGGCTCTCCAACAGCTTTACTACGATAAATCGTATCCTCCTGATTACTTACCTCTGGCATTAACTCTACTCTCAAATCCAAAGGTATATCGCGACAAGTAGGAATTTTATAAGTGGAAGGAGCATGAGTTTTAAGTTGACCTTGCTGATCCCACCAAAGCTCTTCCATGGTTAACCATCCAAGACCTTGGATAAAAGCCCCTTCTACCTGACCAAGATCGATGGCTGGATTTATGCTATGACCCACATCATGTAAAATATCAGCTCTTAAAAAGCGATATTCCCCGGTCAGGGTATCTAGTATTACTTCGCTGACACAAGCTCCGTAAGCATAATAGAAGAAGGGTCTTCCTGAGGCCTTCTCACGATCATAAAAAATTTTAGGAGTAGAATAAAAACCTGTGGAAGACAGTGACACTCTATTATGATACGCAAGGTCGATAAATTCAGCGAAGGAAAGTGTCTTATCGCCTAGAATCACCTGATTATTGTCAAACTTGATCTCCTGAGCTTCCACTTCGAAATACTGTGCGGCAAATTGTACGAGTCTTTGACGAATCTGTCTCGCGGCAGCTTGCGCTGCCTTACCATTCAAATCTGTACCTGAGGATGCCGCCGTGGCGGAAGTGTTGGGCACTTTAGCTGTTGTAGTAGCCGTTATTTTCACTCGTTCTACATCCACTTGAAATTCTTGAGCAACCACCTGAGCGACTTTTATAAAAAGTCCCTGCCCCATTTCGGTACCACCATGGTTCAAATGTATGCTTCCATCCTTGTAAACATGCACAAGGGCACCAGCCTGATTCAAAAAGCTAGTAGTAAATGAAATTCCGAATTTAACCGGAGAAATTGCTAATCCCTTCTTGAAGAATTCATTCTGAACATTGAATTGATCCACCTCTCGACGTCGTTTTTGATAATCTGAGGTTTTCTCAAGCTGATCTAGAATTTCTGGAGCAATATTATCTTCTACTTTTTGGTGATAAGGAGTGATATTATCCGTTTCTTTCCCGTAAAGATTCCTGCGCCTGACCTCTAACGAATCTATCTTTAAGCAACGAGAAATCTCATCAATTATATGCTCTATAACGATCATACCCTGAGGTCCTCCAAATCCACGAAAAGCTGTATTTGAAACAGTATTAGTTTTGCAAGGAAGACCGTGTAATTCAGCATTCTTCAAGTTATAGCAGTTGTCAGCATGAAAAAGAGCTCGATCGAGAATGGAAGTAGAAAGGTCGGCTACATTTCCGCACTGACTGGCCAATTGCATTTTGACACCTTGAATTACGCCCTTGTCATCAAAACCTACTTCATAATCCACTTCAAAATTATGGCGCTTACCAGTCATGATCATATCATCATCGCGACACACTCTTATCTTTACTGGCTGACCCAAGCAATGAGCTGCAAGTCCTGCACAGCATGCCATAATGGCAGGTTGAGTTTCCTTTCCACCAAAACCTCCACCCATTCGACGTACTTCAACGGTAACCTTGTGGAGGTCAAAATTCATGAATTCTGCCACTAAAGCTTGCACCTCACTGGGGTGCTGAGTTGAGCTATAAACAAGTAGATCTTTATCTTCCTCAGGCACTGCCATAGCAATCTGACCCTCGAGATAAAAGTGGTCTTGTCCCCCAATAGTGTAATGCCCTTTGAGATTGTGCTGTGATTTTTCAATAGCTGCTTTAGCATCACCCAATCTCAAAGTGTGATCTGCCGCTACGAAAGACTCCTTTTTCAATGCTTCTTGAATACTCAGAATAGGTTCTAAATCTTCATACTCAACCTTTACCATTAAGGCCGCCTTACTCGCCAACTTGAAGCTATCGGCCACAATCACTGCCAAAGGCATGCCTACATACTCTACAATCTCCTCAGCTAGGACTGGTTCATTAGAGAATATGGGTGCCGCATCATTATGCCCAATAATATCTTTCGCGGTGTAAATTGCGATCACGCCATCCAAAGCTAATGCCTCTGTCGCATCGATTGATAAAATCTTTGCATGAGCTTTCGTGCTCATGACAATCTGACCATGCAATAACCCTGCTGGATTTGGAATATCATCTAGGTAAATAGCTTCACCACTAACATGTTTATGAGCACTGTCATGGGCAATCGCTGAACCCATCCCTCCGCGAAATTCAATTGCCATAATCAAGAACTCCTCCGGGACCAACTTCCCCCATACTCTCTAGATAGAATCTTAATAATAAATTTTGAGAAGCCAACGATCGGTACTCGGCCGACCCCCTAAAATCATTCATAGGTTGATAATCCTTAGCTAACTCAAGCATCGCGGATTCTACTGTGTCTTTATGCCAGTTTTTAGACCTAAGAAAAGCCTCAGCACCGTACGCTCGTCTGGGTGTGGCTGCCATACCACCATAACAAATTCGAATATCTGCCACTCGCTCACCATTAAGTTTTAAATAGTATGCACCACAAACACTGGATATATCCTGATCAAATCTTTTACTTAGCTTGTAGGTTCTGAAGTAAGTCTGCCCTAGCCGAGGCACTATAATGGTCTTAAGTATCTCCTCCGGTTTCAAGGCAGTCTTACGATAATCCAGAAAAAATTCATCTAGAGGCATTTCACGATCACCGGATTGCGAACTGATTACAACTCTTGCCCCTAGAGCCACTAGAGACGGTGGCGAATCACCAATAGGGCTCGCATTCACGAGATTACCACCGATTGTACCAAGGTTACGTATTTGGCGAGAACCCAACCTGAGAAGCATGTCACAAAAAGACGGATAATGAGTACTCAATTTTTCAAGTGCTTCAGAATAAGTGACCGCCGCACCAATGCGTATAAAATCCGAATCAATAATTACATCTGAAAGTTCGGGAACCTCAGTCACTTGAATGATAGTCTGCAGGTGCATTTTACGCTTTGTTACATAAAGTCCAAGGTCTGTACCACCTGCCAATAGAAAGCTCTTAGGGTATTTGGCTTTTAAATCTAATAAGGCTTTCAAATTACGAGGAATGAAATAACTTCCTGCATTTTGTATCAGCTCTACATCTTCTCCATCATGAAGTTGCTCTAATCGCTCTTTTATATTGACCATCGCCTGATCCCAATGATGAGCTGGTCGAGTATCTACGGCCGCCCGGGCAGCGTCCAAGATTGGTCGATAACCGGTGCACCGACAGAGATTTCCAATCAACGCATCATTAATAGATTCAAAACTAGGATTTTCTTCAGAATAATACAAAGCAAAGAGACTCATAATAAAGCCTGGGGTGCAGAATCCACATTGAGAACCATGTAAATCTACCATGGCTTGCTGAACTGGGTGAAGAACTCCGTCGGAACTCTTGAGATCCTCTACTGTAAGGACTTGTTTACCATCCAATGAAGCAACAAAAACAATACATGAATTCACTGCTTTACAGCTTATTTGACCATCATTGAGCTCCACAATAGTAACTGTGCAAGCCCCACAATCTCCTTCCGCACAACCTTCTTTCGTTCCACAACGCTGACGTTCTTCACGTAAAAAATCTAATAAGGTCATATTGGAATCTAGATGAGATAATTCAATCAACTGATCAGACAGAAAAAACCGCACGGATTGACGCATGCTACCTCCAATAAAAAGTGGTGAAATCAGCTTGAAAACAGTCCTTCAACAAGCTATGTTAAATCATTAGAAGAATAACCACGGAGACTTTCATTTTAGCACACTGAATCTTAACTCGCTTGATAGATCCTTAGATAAATGAAGTCCATTTAAAATAGATAGTTAATAGCTGATTTACGGAACATAATCACATTCTTTTGTGACACTTGTGAAACCTTTAGCAAGTTAAATTTATGAGCAGAAAGGTCTTCAGTAAGAATAATAATCCTTCCAGAAAATAGATTATATATTGCTATTGCTATATTACTCTTAAAAAGCAGTTCAAGAAGACCTTGTTACGATGAATTCTTGAATGCTATACTCCATAAATTGTGTGCTGGAGAGCCTCAGCTTGGTATCGCAGAAGTAACCAGCAGCATTTATCTTCACACCCTCACCAAAGATATTGGGAGCTTGAATAGATGAGATCTTTGTGGGCGTTTGTAGCCTTTTTCGTATTCAGTTTTTCTTCGACGGCTTCGGTAGATAAGGGAACTATCAAATTTATTGAAGGTAAAGCAGATATTCTCAGGGGTATTCAACGTTTGAATGCCAAACTCGGATCAGTTCTAAATGCTGGTGACGTCATAAATGTCAGAGAGAACTCTCAGGTTTCAATAGAACTTAAAGATACGGGTCTACTAAAAATCTCAGCACGCACAAAGTTTCAGATTCCAAAAACTGAGAAAGAATCTGCTAGAACCTCAAAAATTACTTTATTTTTTGGTGGTTTGTGGGTCAAAGCCAAAAAACTCGTTAAAGGAGAATCTTTTGAAATCAAAACACCAACTGCAACCGCCGGAGTTCGCGGTACTGAATTCGGAACTGATTTTGAGCCCGCAGACGAAACATCCTACGATACTTTAGATTCTATGGGAGACGAATTTGATTCCTCTGCCTTCGACGCTATAGAAGGTGAAACTGGAGTGGATGTAAGTGAGGGAGAAGTTGAGGCAATGGATGACTCAGGTAACACTTTTGCAGTGACACCAGGATTCTCATTTTCGGCGGCACCTGGAGGTGCAAGAGTCGAATACAACCCCGTCAAGGTTCAGCAGCGTCAGAGTAAAGCAGATTCTACACCGGATGATAATAGCGCTGCGGCAAAAGCAAAGGCACAGCAAGCTGAAAAAGCAGCACAAGCAAAGCTTGAAGCAGCAAAAAAACGAGCTGCAAACCAAGCTGCTCGTCGTGCTGCTGAAGCGAAACGTAAAGCTCGTCAACAAAAACAACGAGAAGAAGCTAAGAAACGAGCCGCTGAAGCCAAAAAGAAAGCTCAAGCTGAAGCCAAAAAGAAAAAAGAAGCTGAGGCTAAAAAGAAAAAAGAAGCTGAGCGTAAGAAGAAGGAAGCTGAAGCCAAAAAGAAAAAAGCCGAAGCTGCCAAAAAGAAAGCTGCTGAAGCTAAAGCAAAAGCTGCCGCAAAGGCAAAAGCTGCCGCTGAAGCTAAAGCAAAAGCTGCCGCTGAAGCTAAAGCAAAAG
>MDTD01007560.1_pt1 | contig 10209 bp, 7 predicted proteins | sample 811221 | NCBI WGS metagenome assembly MDTD01 (sample SAMN05326646, study PRJNA326480) | marine metagenome | isolation source: seawater | place: Pacific Ocean: South West | collected 2011
ACACGACAGAGTAGTATTTTACTTGAATAAAAATAAAAAACTTATTTATAATGATATTAGAAAATTCGGATTTATAAAATTTTTTAATTTAGAGAATTATAAAAATAATTCACATCTTAAGATTCTTGGTCCAGAACCAATAAGTAAAAATTTTAATTTTAAATATTTTGAAAATTATATAAAAAATAGGAATAGAACTGTCAAAGATTTAATGATGGATCAAAAGTTTGTTTCTGGTTTAGGCAACATATATGTAAACGAAATTCTTTTTTTGAGTAAAGTAAAACCAACCAGGAGAGTTCATAAGCTTAAAAATATCGAAATTCAGAAAATTGTTACATTCACAAAAAAAATTTTAATTAAATCTATTAGATTAGGCGGTTCATCAATAAAGAACTTTTCTAGTGACGATGGAAAAAAAGGTTCATTTCAGCAGGTTTTTAAGGTTTACGGAAAAAAAGGAGCAAATTGTTCTAATATAGATTGTAACAACAAAATACTACGATTGACTATTTCAAACCGAGCATCTTTTTTCTGTTCTAAATGTCAAAAATAATAAAGTTGACCCTATTTATTTGCTTATATATAAAGCAAAAAAATGCCAAACACAAAATCTGCCATTAGAAGAGTAAGAAGGGTAAAAAAGCAAACCCAAATTAATAGAATTAGAAAAAGCAAATTTAAGCACGCAGTTAAACAAATGGATTTATATTTAAAATCAAAAGAAAAAGATAAAGCAAAAAAATATTTTTCTAAATACCAGTCAATTCTAATGCAGGTTGCTAAATCTGGAACAATAAATAAAAAAACAGTAGCAAGAAAAATTTCTCGAGTTTCAAAAAGTTTAAAATAAATCTAACAATCTTAAGTTGATAACTCTGTTCTTAATCTATATTTAGAATTTTAAATTAACAAAATCAAAATATAGTTTCATTTCAAAGTTGTAAAATTTTAAAATTCTATCTGAACGTTAAAGGTACAACCCAAAACGTTTTTTTTTATTTTTTTTAAAAAAAAATCTTGCAAATATTTTTAAAAGGGAGTTTAAAGGAATTTCTAATATTAAATCTACATGGACAAAAATAACACTGAAACTCAAAAAATATTTATCTCAGAAGAAGAAAAAACTTTGAGTTGGGATTTAGTACAGGAAGATTTTAAAAAAACATTTGGCAGCGAAATATATAACAGCTGGCTAAAAAAACTAACCTTAGTTAAGGAGTACAATGATTATTTGATTTTAGGTGTACCTACACGATTTTTTAGAGATTGGATTGTATCAAGATACTTAGATAAAATTTTAGCACAGGTAAAAAACTTTAAACTAAGTTTGAATAGAATAGAATTTAAAATAATCGAGGAAAATAAACAAAGCCAAGAATTGGCAAAAATTAACGAGCTCAATAAAGTTACAGAAATAAAAGACTCCATATTAAACTATAATAGACTTAACCCTAATTTAAGTTTCGACACATTTATAAGAGGAAAAAGCAATGATATTGCTCTTTCTTACTCAAAAAAGGTTTGCGAGCATATATCAAGGTATAATCCTTTATACATTTGTGGAGGCGTAGGTTTGGGAAAAACTCACTTACTTAATGCAATAGGCATTGAACTGCAGAATGAAAACAATGTGATGTTCATATCAGCTGAGCGATTTATGTATCATTTTATAAAATCTATAAAAAAAAACGATATGGTAAATTTTAAGGATTTTTTCAGAAAATCCTCAGTATTTATAATAGACGATATACAATTTATTAGTGGAAAGGATAGTCTTCAAGAGGAATTTTTTCATACATTTAATAGCTTGATGGATAAAGGTTCACAGATAATAATTTCTTCTGATCGAGCTCCAATGAAATTAGATAGAATTCAAGACAGAATTAAATCAAGGTTGGCTGGTGGATTAGTTGTAGATATTGATCTTCCAGATTTAGAACTTAAAGAAAAAATCATTAAGAGAAAAATCGAAGAAATTCAAAACCAATTTAAAGAAAATATAAATATTAGTGACGAGGTCATAAATTTTATCGCTCAGGAAAGCAAAACAAATATTAGAGAACTCATTGGAGTATTGAATCGAGTAATAGCCTTCAGCAGAGTGAATAATAAAATATTAACTATTAATGATTGTAAAAACATTTTAAAAGATGTTTTCAATCAATCTAAGGTAATTACGGTAGATAAAATCCAAAATGTTGTATCAAATTTTTTTAATATTGCACTAAGCGAGATGCTTTCACAAAGAAGATCAAGACCTTTGGCAAGGCCCAGACAAATTGCAATGTATTTAGCAAAAAAGATGACGTCCAGATCTTTACCAGAAATTGGTAGACGTTTTGCTAACAGAGATCATACTACCGTTATACATGCAGTAAAAACTATCACAAGGCTCTCAGAACAAGATGATGAAATGAAAAAAAATATTAGTCACATAAAAAGCCTTTTGTTAGAAAAGTGAAGTAATGCAATTTGTAGTTAAAAGAGATATTTTATTAAATTCTTTAAATTTTGTACAAGGTGTTGTTGAAAAAAAAAATACTCTTCCAATTCTTTCCAATGTATTAATCCAGCTAAAAAATAAAAAACTGTTTATAGTAGCGACTGATCTAGATATAATATTTTACGACGAAATAGAGGATGTAAAAGTTATTAACGAGGGAAGTACGACTACCTCTGCAGCTGTTCTCTACGATATATTGAGAAAAATCTCCTCAAATTCCGATTTAAATTTTGATTTAAAATCTGAAAATAAATTAAGTTTAAAAAGTGATAATTCGGATTTTAATCTTCTTTGTTTGCCTACTGATAATTTTCCAACTTTTTCAGACACATTTTCTAATCAAGAAATTATATTGGAAGGCAAGAAATTTTTAAAACTTTTAAACAAAACTAAAATTGCTATATCTAACGATGATACTAGACATTATTTAAATGGAATTTTTTTACACCTGACAGAGGGACACGGCAGAAATTTTCTTACTGGTGTTGCTACTGATAGCCACAGGCTCTCATCTAGTAGTCTTGAGGTTGAGCGGATAAATGAATTTAATTCCTTAATTCTCCCTAGGAAAGCTGTTTTCCAACTATGCTCTTTGTTAACAGAAAATAATTCTAAATTAATAATGCAAACCAGTGAAAATAAAATTCAATTCAAAATAGGAAAAATGAAACTTATCTCAAAAGTTATAGACGGTAAATTTCCAGACTATAGAAAAGTAGTTCCAACAAATAATGAAAAAATCTTAGTTGTATCTTCTAAAGATTTTATAAATTCTATAGAAAGAGTCACCAGTGTTTCATTAGATCGTAAAGAAGGTGTAAAATTAGCAGTTAATAAGGACAATGTTCAACTATCTGTAAATAGTGCCAATTCAGGGGAGGGAAACGAAAAGATTAAAGCAGACTTTAATTCTGAAAATTTAAATATTAGCTTTAACTCAAAATACCTAATTGATATTGCGTCTGAAGTGGAGGATAAATCTTTAAAAATCAATTTTAAAGATTCAGTCTCACCAGTTCTTATAGAAGATATTTCAGATAAAAATAGTTTTTACGTCATTATGCCAATGAAAATCTAAATATTTAAAAATTTAGAAATTTTTTTAATTTTAGGCTTAAAACTGTTGATAGAGAATGCTTTTGTGAGGTTACCTTTTACCTAAGTTTTATATTATTTCAAAAAAATGATATGTTAAACAATCCTAAAAAAAAAATTAATGTCAAAAAAATCAGAATTAAATATTAACGGTTCATACGGCGCAGACTCAATTAAAGTCCTTAAAGGCCTCGATGCTGTAAGAAAAAGACCAGGAATGTATATTGGAGATACAGACGATGGCTCCGGTTTACATCACATGGTGTTTGAAGTTATAGATAACTCGATAGATGAAGCGTTAGCAGGCTATTGCACAAAAATCCTCGTAACAATCAATTCAGACAATACAATAACAGTAGAAGATGATGGAAGAGGGATTCCAGTGGATATCCATAAAGGAGAAAAAATATCAGCGGCAGAAGTTATAATGACCCAATTACACGCTGGTGGAAAATTTGATCACGATTCCTACAAAGTTTCAGGTGGATTACACGGAGTTGGTGTTTCAGTTGTAAATGCATTATCAGAAAAGCTCGAATTAAATATTTACAGAGATGGAAAAGAATACGAAATTAAATTTAAAGACGGAAATTCACTAAAGCCTTTAAAAATTGTTGGTAAGACAAAAAAAAAGGGGACAAAAATTAATTTTTTGCCTTCAAAAGAAATTTTTTCATCAATAAAATTTAGCTCTTCAATTCTTGATAAAAGAATAAGAGAGCTTGCATTTTTAAATAAAGGAATTTCCATCAGTTTAAGAGATGAAACAACAAAAAAAACTAAAGAATTTATTCATAAATACGATGGAGGAATTATCGAGTTTGTTAAGCATATAAATAGGAAAAAACCTATTTTAGTAAATAAAAACGAAAAAGAAGTTTTTAAAAAACCTATATTTGTGACTGCAACAAAAAATAATGTTATTGTCGAATGTTCTTTTGAGTGGAATGCAGGGTATTCAGAAGAAGTATTACCATTCACTAATAATATACCTCAGAAAGACGGAGGAACTCATCTCCTAGGCTTTAGAAGTGCTTTAACAAGAGTGATAAATAAATATTATGGAGATAAAAATAATAACAAAAAAAATAAACTATCTTTATCTGGTGAAGATATTAAAGAAGGCCTAACAGCAGTGCTTTCAATTAAGATGCCTGATCCTAAATTTTCTTCTCAAACAAAAGATAAATTAGTTTCTTCGGAAATAAGAAATATCGTTGAACATATAATTGGTGAAAAAGTTTCTACATGGTTTGATCAAAATCCAACTATAGCGAAAATTGTTTTAGAAAAAATTACCCAAGCGGCTATGGCAAGAGATGTTGCTAGAAAAGCTAGAGATAGTGTAAGGAGAAAAGGAACATTTGAATTATCAGGCCTGCCAGGTAAACTTGCAGATTGCCAAATACAAAAAAGAGAAGGTACAGAATTGTTTATTGTCGAGGGTGACTCAGCTGGCGGGTCAGCTAAACAAGGAAGAGTTCGTGAATATCAGGCAGTGCTTCCCTTACGTGGAAAAATTTTAAATACTTTTGTAAATGGTAAAAAAAATGGTGAAGACCAATCAACTAAAGCGTTATCAAAAATGATGTCTTCAAGCGAGATAGTAACTTTAATTAATGCACTGGGAACTGGTTCAAAGGATTTTAATATTGAAAATTTAAGATATGATAAAATTGTGATAATGACCGATGCAGATGTTGATGGATCCCATATTAGAACTTTGCTTTTAACCTTTTTCAATAATCACCCATTCAATAAACTAATTGAGAATGGGCATCTATATCTTGCTCAACCACCCTTATTTAAAATTACTAAATCAAATAAAAGTATTTATATAAAAGATGAGAGGGCACTCGAAGATTTTATTTTAAAAAGTTCGAAGGTAGATCGGAAAATCAAAAAAGGAAGTCAGGAATTTAATAGATTTATTCAAGATCAAAAAGAAAAATTATCTATACAAAGATTCAAAGGTTTAGGCGAGATGAACCCTGAAGAATTATGGGATACTACACTTAATCCAGATAATAGAACCATGTTAAGAGTTCAATACACAAAAGGAACTAAAGAAAAGTCTAAAGAGGACCAAAAAATGATCGAAGTTCTTATGGGTGACGAAGTAGCTCCAAGGAAAGATTTTATTACAAATAATGCTTTGGATGTTACAAATTTAGATATTTAAAAAAATCATGAATCTATCAACTCTTTTTCGGACAAAAGAGAATCTAAGCTTAGACAAAAATACACTTACAATTTTAAGATATATTGCTATTTTTGGGCAGTTTTTAGCCATAGGTATTGTGTATTATTATTTAAATTTACCATTTCCAATTATAGAGAGTTATTTGATTATTTCATTTGGTTTAGTTACAAATTTGTATCTTCAATTTGGAGTTAAAATTAATCAACTCAAAGATATCTACGCAGCACCTTTTCTATTATACGATTTGATACAGTTAAGCGCACTTCTTTATTTGACAGGAGGAATTTTTAATCCATTCTCTTTTTTATTGGTAATTCCAGCAATAGTTTCTTCAACATTTTTGAGCATGGGAACCACAATCATTTTAGGTTTTATAACATCAATTCTTTTATTTATTATATCTTTTAATTATTTACCTTTGCCTGGAGTAGAAATGAATTTACTTCATTTTCCTAACTTTTATAAAACGGGAATAATAATATCGATCTTAATAGGTTTAATTTTTTTAAGTTATTTTGGTATTCGTTTTTCAGGAGAAAAAAAGAAAACAGAAGAAGCTTTTAAAAAACTTCAAGAAGTGATTTATAAAGAATACGAATTAGAGTCTTTAGGAGGTCAAGCTGCAGCTGCAGCACATTCACTTGGAACACCTTTAGCAACAATTAGTGTTGTTGCAAAAGAATTAAAAAAAGAAATAGGAAGTAATAGTGAGCTATCTAAGGATATTGATTTATTAATTAGTCAATCTAAAAGGTGTAGTGAAATTTTAAAAAGAATTTCAAAAAAACAAATAGAGGAAGATAAATTTTTTAGTTCTACAAAATTAGAAGACTTACTAGAGGAAATATTAAACTCTTTTAAAGAAACATCTTCTAAAGAAATTAACTTAATATCTATTAAGGATAAAAATAAAATTGACATACAGAGATCGGCAGAAATGATTTATGGCTTGCGAAATTTTATAGGAAATGCAATCAAATTTTCAAAAAGTAAAGTCAACATCTTTCTTACCAGCGATGATAAAGAAATTAGAGTCACAGTGAACGATGATGGGCCAGGATTTCCTAAAGATATTATAGAGAAATTAGGTGAACCATATATTAAATCAAGATCATTAGAATTAAATTCTAACTCGGGTTTAGGTCTAGGAACCTTTTTGGGTAAAACTTTATTAGAAAGACAAAATGCTAAACTAATGTTTAAAGATGACAAAAATTTAGGTGGAGCTTCAGTTGTAATCAGCTGGTCACCAAAAAATATTTTACTTAATGCTTAAATTCAAAAGAATATGAGAGGATTTTGTAAGCTAATTTCGCTACTAAAAAGTTATATGAATCAAATTTTTTTATTGGTGCAAGTTCATTAATATCTGCACCAACTATATTTGATATCTGACAAACTTTCTTTATTATTGGCAAAACTTCGTCCCAAAATAAACCGCCTGGTTCCGGAGTTCCAGTTGCTGGCATTATACTCGCATCAAAACCATCAACATCAAAAGTTATATAAACTTGCTTATTTTCAAATAAGTTATCTAACTTTTTAAGATCCCAATTTTTTTTATCTTTAGCCCAAAAAATTTCTATTCTACTTTTATTCTTGTTGTAATAATTCATTTCAGATTTTGAGAGATTTCTGATTCCAAAAGATACTACTTTTAAATTTTTAAAATCGAGGCATCTTTTAATTGCAGATGCATGAGAAAATTTTTCCCCCTGATAACTTTCTCTCAGATCAGCATGAGCATCAAAATGAAGAAGGATTAACTCCTTATGTCTTTTGGCAAAAGGCTTAATAGAACCTGGAGTAATAGAGTGTTCACCTCCCAAGATTAATGGAAATTTTTTCTCAGAAATTATCTTTTCATTAATTTCTGATAATTGGTTTAGAGCATCATTTAATTTATTTTTTATTTTAAAAGGCTTTAGGGTTTGAATACCGATCTCTTTGTAAGGCTCTTTGTTTAACTCTTCATCAAATAACTCGACTTGATGTGATGCTTTTATTATCTCTTTTGGTCCATTCTTAGTTCCACAACCATAGCTCACAGTTTTTTCTAAACCGAAAGGTACTACAACTACTTTTGAATTAGATTTGTGTTTTGCATCAAATCCCAAAAAACCTTTTTTTTGGTTCAAGTAATTCATTTAAGATTTAAAAATTTGCGAAAAATTTCTTTTTGATCTCTTTCTCCAATTAGCTCTATGATATGCATCACTTGCAATTAATGGTAAAACACTCGTAGCCTCAGCAAATACCATTTGTTCTTTTGTGATATCAACTTTACCCCATGAGCTAGCTTCTTTTAAAGTAGAGCTACTGCAAGCACCATCTCTAGTATCAGCAACAGTAATTTGTATAGCATATTTGTGCATATCGACCTTTCTGCCAAGCAACTCTGCACAAACTACTGTATCTTGAATGAAATTTTTAGGCACTCCTCCACCAATCATCAGCAGACCTGATTGTTTTGATTGAAGTTTAATTTCGGTTAATTCTCTAAATTCTCTTATAGAGTCAATTGTAATATGTTTATCAGGATTTTTTTCTTGATGCATAACAAGTCCAAAACCTGCTGAGCTATCAGTGAAAGCTGGGCAAAATATTGGAACATTATTATCGTATGCAGTCTCTATCAAAGAGCCTTTTTTTTTAGAGTTAGATTTAAGATATTTTCCTAGCTCTAGTATAAATTCTCGTGATGTGTAACTTTTAGGTTTTAATGTATTAGCAATATCACAAATAGTTTGGTCACATGCTTGAAGCTCTTCCTCATCTATATATGTATCATAAATTCTATCTATATAGTTATTTCTTAGCTCAGTATCATCTTGAAATTGAGATCCTTGGTAATGTTTGAAGCCAAGAGCTTCAAAAAAATCCATATCGATAATAGAAGCACCAGTGGCTACTATAGCATCGACCATGTTGTGCTTTACTAAATCAGTATATAGATCCATACACCCACCTGCAGAAGTTGAACCCGCTAATGTTAAAAAAATTGAGCAGTCCTTATCTTTCAACATTTCGTTAAAAATACCAGCCGCTCTAGCTGTGTCTCTGGAGGTGAAAGACATTTTACTCATTCCATCAATGATCTTGCGAGCATCAAAAGATTTGATATCGATATGCTCAACCTGGGAATTAAGTAAAGATTTTTTATTGTGTCCAATATTTGGACTATTTTTTCTATTCATTAAGCTACTAAAGAACCGACCTTATCATTAGTATCATCGTACATAGATATAATTGGTTTGTCACTTAATTCATGAATTTCATTTGAATAAAAGCCATTAAAGTTAGTTCTGAAAGTAAGGCTGTATGCACCCAGCTGACCTAATTCTATATAATCACCTTCCTTAATATTATTTGGTAACAAAAATGGACCTTTCATATAATCTAATCCATCACAAGTAGGACCAAAAAAGCTAAAAGCGGTAAGTTTTTTAGACTGAATTCTTCCATCTGTAATCATTTTTGATGGCAGAACAAAGTTTGGCGCACCAGCGTCAAATAAAGATCCATATGTTCCATCATTAATATACAGGCTATTTTTTTTTCTTAAAATAACTTTAACAATTGTAGATCCACTTTCAGCTACAAGAGATCTTCCTGGTTCACAAATAATTTCCGGCAATTTATTAAGTTTTAAATTATTTAGTTCTCTTTTGATTTCATCCATATAGTTTATTAATGGTTCAGGGTTAAGGTCTGGATAAATAGAGGGAAAACCTCCTCCAACATTGATTGTATCTGGGATTATTTTTGTCTTTTTTATAATATTTCCTATTTCACGTATACCCTTAGAATAAGAAATTTTATGCATACATTGAGAACCAACGTGAAAGCTGATTCCAAGTTTTTTTGAATGATCTTTACATAATCTTACTAATCCTAAAGCTTCAGATGGAAGAGCGCCAAATTTCCTAGATAAATCTATTTCTGCATGTTCATTTGAAATTGCGATTCTAACAAATAACTCTAAATCTTTTGCCTGGTTAGTAGCATCCAAAATTTTTCTTAATTCATCTTTACTATCCAGAGAGAAACTTTTAACGCCGTAGTCGAAGTAAGCTAAAGAAATACTTTCCTTACTTTTAATAGTGTGCATGAAGTGTAACTTTGAGTCTGATTTAATTTTTTTAATAAGTTTGATTTCATTTAAAGAGGCAACGTCAAATTCATTGATGCCGTTGTTAATTATTTGTTTTACAATTTTTTCGTTCGGATTTGTTTTTACGGCATAAAGTATCTTTCCTGGAAAATTTTCTTTAAAAAATTTTACGGATTTTTTGATCTCGTTAAGCCGTATGCAATATACGGGGTAATCTGGCTGTAGTGAGTTAACTAGTTCGTTAACTGTTTTAAATTTTCCCATTTCATGTGTCCCTCGCGTTAAATTACA
>MDTD01179543.1_pt1 | contig 10208 bp, 12 predicted proteins | sample 811221 | NCBI WGS metagenome assembly MDTD01 (sample SAMN05326646, study PRJNA326480) | marine metagenome | isolation source: seawater | place: Pacific Ocean: South West | collected 2011
CTCGCCGGACTCGCCGGACTCGCCGGACTCGCCGGACACACACCACCTACAGCCCTTGCCCGACTCGCCGAAAAAGAAAGATAACACTCTGTACGTGATCGCCGGTATCGTTCTCATATGCATTGTGTTGGTGATCGCAATGAAGTCCTGATGACGCCCTGACGAACACCGGCCGTGTACAAGGAAAAAAGCTCTTTTCCATGCATCACTGCATCACTCTGCCTTTCTTACGGCACACCCTTCGAAGGGAACTTCGACCGTCTTACGCGGAGAGCGGCAGACGCGTCGCAGTGCGTCGTAGGAGTAGTAGAGCGCATTGAAAACGCCAAGCGATAGCTGCACGTAAATCCAGAAGGGGGGTGGGGAGGCGGCGGAGAGACGCGCGGCGTCTCGCGAACGCCACAGAAGTCGCTGGGCGTACAGGACACCCGGTGCGCGGATCCCAATGGTCAGGATCGCGCTGATCAGAGGTTCGTTGATGCTGTCGGCGACCCCCATGCTTTTGGCGACGAGCAGGGCGTACATCAACGCCCCGGGAGCACCACATATAAAAAATAGCTGTGCGTTTCCGCATATGCCCCACTCATACACTGCACCAGGGATTCCTAACAGCGTCACGAAAAATAGATGGTGCACGAACTCGGAGAAGTTCAGTTTGAAGAACAGGCAGTGCCAAAGATGGAGCCAGAGGGCGATGACGATCGCGAACTTGGACGACTCGAGGATACCGCCATAGGCCGGCGAGCAGTGCCCACCCGGCAGCTCGAGGGACATCGTCACGGCCGGGAAGGTTGCCACCGCGATGATCGCGTTCACCACCGCGTGGAGCAGAAACCACCGCGTCGATTGCACGCGGCTCCCCCTCACGCTCGATTCCGTGACGATGCGAGCCGCGACGGCGTGGCTCGCCCCTACGAGCACCACGCTCGCCGCATGGTGCTCCCACGACATTCGCCTGCGCGGCGGCGGGCACGGTCGCTAATCTGACACCGCTCGGAAAAGCGGCACCAGCGTGAAGAACGTGACGAGCAACGCTACCAGCGCGTAGAAGGTCGCGAAAAGTACGAGCTTTGTCAGGGCCGCGCTCCCCGCCACGAAGTGCGCCTTCGAGGTTCCGAACACAACGCCGCCGATGCTGGCGGACGAGATGGCACCGAACAGCGCCAGCCCGAACGCCCAGCGACGCTTGGCCTCGTCGACGCCGGGTAGAGGTGCAGCCAGGTCGTCGGCACCGCCGGACCCGTGGTCGTGGTCGTTCGTCGGATCGATGCGCTGCGAGAGCTGCAGCCCGGCAAGCAGGCAGAGCACCGAAAGGACGAACGCAAGCTTCACGCGCGGGGCGTTGATTCCTCTCTCGCTGGTGTCGCATCTGGTCTCGGTGGCGAGCCACGTCATCGACATGATCACCACCGCAAGCGTGACGACGTGCCCGGAGATGAACTGGTCGAAAACCGTCTCGGAGGCCGACGGATACGCCCACGAGAACCGGAGGGAGTTCGTGAATGCCTGGAAGCACAGGGTCGTAATCAGGGAAGAGCTCACGGCGTTGGCCAGGAACTGCCCGCTGATGCGGAAGCCCGGGAGCGACCGAACTATGGGAAATATGTGTTTGAAGAGCGTGGTAGTCACGAACATGTCGAACGCGACGGTCACCAGGAAGCGCGCAAACCTCGCGCTCGCGAGAGACCCGAATGCGTACTGCATCGCGTGCGTCGGCCCGATGCGCAGGTACTCGCGCAGCCCCTCGTCGCTCCCCAGAAGGTTGTCCATCACGAAGCCGAACGTCTGGCCGAGCACGATGCCGATGAGGGCCGTGGAGGTCGACGGATCGATGAGTGCGAACTTGTCGATCGCGGCGTTGATCGTGAACGAGAATGTCAGGGCGGTGAGTGCGGACGCGAGCATGCCGCGCCGCCGCGTGCGCTGCTCCACCTCGCTTCGCAGGAAGCTCGCCGAGTCGAAGCTCGTCGCGTTCAGCGTCCACACCTCGTCGGCGCTCACGGCGCCCACGAACGCGACCAGAGCCGAGAATCCGAGGAAGATGGCGGAATACACCGCTATGAGGGAGCGCCTGTCTGCGGCTTTCATCGGCCACCCTTTCCTGCTCCCGGTCTATTATTTTTGGACGGTCATCGCCGACTGGATCATGCTCATCAAATCGGACGCGTCCTTTACTCCACTGGCATGAGTGTCAGAACGCTCATGCGAAGGAGATGACGATGATGAGATTTCGTTCTTTCCGTGGGACACGGACGAGGTGATCGGTCGGAGAGGGGCGGACTGATCATCGGATGCAACTTCTTCGCTGTCGCTGTCTTGCGCGACCGCGTCTTCGGCCATCAGAACGGCGTCGATCCGCGCACCAACGGTTGGCGCCGTCAATTTGACGATGGCCGCCACAGGGCGGTCAGTCTCCGGGTCAGATTGCATTCGTTTAGCCGACCATCGTCATGCCCGCGGCGCCGCGATGGTGGGAACGGCGCATTGGTGCGCGCGTGCACCTCTCGCTATTCGGCATACGCATTGGCACCGGTCACACAATGTATCGTATCCATCACGACTCGACCGACACGGACGCGAGCGACAGCGACAGCGAAGAAGTTGCATCCGATGATCAGTCCGCCCCTCTCCGACTCCCGATCGCCTCTCTTCGTGAAGGTCACGACCGCGTCTTCCTGTTCGGTAGACGTCGCACCTGACTCAGGCACAGCACGAACACGATCGAAATGATCAAGGACGCGAGGAAGAACCCGAACAGGGTAATCTTCGGGTTAGGCAGCTCTTTCGAGTGCAGGTCCGGATCGTAGACCCGGCGGAGTTGTGTGAGCGTCCACTCGGGGACGTTCCGGCGTCGGTTCACCGAGTTGTGCAGGTCCAAGACCCACCGCACGAGCGTGTCGCGCGACTGCACCGCCCTCTCGTCCAGATTGCTTCTGATGTACTCCTCATAGTGCGATCTGCACGTGGCGCAAGGCAGAACTCGACCAACGACGCTGAGAAAGTCGAGCATGTGCGTTCGACGCGTCGGGTTGGGAGCCTCCGGAAACGCGAAGCTCGACGCGTGCAGGAACCTCCACAGTGCCGGGCCCCAGCTGTCGATCGCGGACATTTCTAAGTTCTCACTCAATTTTTTTCTCATCTTACAACGTAGAACACCCCCTATGGCCTGCGGCGTCCCCTTGTCAGCCTACTCTCGCTTCCGTTTCGAGGAGCCAGAATCGCAGCCTCTCTCCGGCATGCACGTGACCGCCATCGTACTCCTGGTTCTGATCGTTGCCGTGGTGATCACGATGTGCATGTGCAAGAAGAGCACGGCGTACAAGGCCAGTGGCCGCGTGTTCGCCTCTCCGGGCGGCTCCCCGGTGGAGCTTCAAAGCTGGGAGGAGTTCCAAGAGGCGACGTCCCAGGACGATCGCTGTGTCGTTCTCGGATACGCCGACTGGTGTGGACACTGCCAGCAGTGTAAGCCGGCGTATGAACAGGCCGCGAAGCAGTCCAAGACGCCATTCTACCAGGTGAACTGCGAGAAGGCGTTCACCGCCGAGCAAATGCAGCAGCTCGGCATCCAGGGATTCCCTCACATCGTTCTGATGTCCAAGGGCAACGTCCTGCGGCAGCATTCGGACGAGAGGACCGTCGAATCATTCACGCAGTTCGCCGCGAGTTAGGAGCGTCTCGCATCACTTGCCGAAGAAGTCTTCCGCGTCGTTGTTGCCGGTCAACGCGCTCCACAGCAGCAGTGCGGAACAGGCGAAACAGATGATCGCGAACACCACCAGCCAGCTCATGGTTCTTCAAACGCTATTCACCCTTATTACTCACGACCGCGATTTTTTTTCGTGGGGCGAGGGCTCGGTGTCGCGGAGAGACAGGCTCGACATCGCATCGGACATGCTCTCGTCGACGCTGAGCGGAAAGGTGCCATAGATGTCTTGCGAGAAGCCCGTGACCTCCATGTCGCTGTAATTGTGGAAGGTCTTCATGCTCTTGTGGCCGAGTATCTTCTGAAGCACCCGCGACTTGCCCTTCGCCCCCCAGTCGTACAGCTCCATGACTCCAGCCACGTAGAACGTCCTCAGGTTGTGGAACTTGCGAAAGAGGGGCTTGCCGTCGTCCTGCATGAGGACCTTGAGCTTCGCACCGGCGTTCGATTGGTACTTCGCCGAAAGTTCGCGCAGCGAAAGCGAGCTGTCACCGTCGCCCTGCTTTGTGCGAAACGCCTTCAGGGCCTTTATGAAGGTGGACGCGTCCACCCCGATCAGCGGCACCGCGTAGGGCTTGAACCCCTCAAGCGCGTGCTTCTTGAGCTGGCCGTCGAACACGACGCCTCTCTTGGAGCCGGCGTACGGCCGAAATTTGCTGTGCGGATTCAGAATCTCCGCCATCCGGCGCCCACTCACCGCGCACAGCGCGATGATGAGCTCCGAGCGCCCCTTGGATGGGTCGTTGAGTATTTCAGCATCCTCCAAGATCGCCACGAACTTTCTGAGCAGGGCGTTGCCATTCTTGAGCTGCATGACCTTGTCGTGTCGAGCCTCAAGGTTCTTCTCGGAGAGCTTCTTGCACTTGTGGAACGTCTGGACGTCCGCCGTGAAGGCGTCCATGAAATCGGGCAGCACCTTCATCGAAGAGAAGACGTTCTTGACGGCCGACTCCTTCTCGCAAAAGTCGGGGTTCTGGTACCGCTTCCACTCCCGATACTGGACTCGGAGCGGCGTGGACTCGTCCAGGAAGCCGGCGATGCGCTTTGCGCACGCGGACTTCGGGTCGAGACCCTGCAGGACGTCTCGCAACTTCTTCTTTGACTTCTCGAAGTCCCTGTGGGTGTTCGTCTGGCTGGCGCTCGGCGTCGCGTCCATGAAGTTCCTCTTGACCATGCTGACCTTGGACATGAAGCTGCAATCGCTCTTGTAATGCGCTCGCATTTCTTTCAGGACCTTGTGCACCTTCTCGGCGTCCTCCTTCTTAGTCTTCGCGTTCGTCAGCAACGCGGACGTCCACGCCTCCAGTCGTGCTGCCATGAGCGTCTTGACCAGTCCATATGAAAAAAAATTACCCGCATAACCTCATCATGTGGAAGGTGCCCATCTCAACCGCGTCCGGGTCCATGACGTCGAACGATGTGTACCCCTTGTTCACCTCCTTCACTGTCCTGCGCAAGCGCCGGCGAAAGCACCCGTGGAGCGAACGCGGGCGTGAAGGGGATGAAGGCGTCTTACGACCGCGAAAGCGCAAGGGGCACCTTCTTTGGCGCGGAGGTGCGGCGCCGGAAGCGCCTGCGAGGAGAAGCAAAAGTAGTAAGGGCCACTTCATGCTCGGAGGACGGCGTGGCGGCATGCACATTGACGCAATTTGACGCGTTGATACCCAGACTAAACTTTTGTCCGACCCAAAGCCAAATGTCGATTGTCCCGCCCGTTGCACAGCCCACCGACCCGACTGTTCCGACCGATCCGACGGTGAGTGAGTCGTCTGAGCAAACTCTGTCCAAGGATGTCGACACGGTCCAAGATTCGACGCCAGCCGCTGAGGCCGCGTCGGTCGAACAGCCGGTCGGACAGCCGGCCGAGCAGCCGGCCGAGCAGTCGGTCGGACAACCGGCCGAGTCGACCGGGCTGCAGGAGAAACCCAAGAAGGGCGCACGGACTACACCGACGGACGCGCACAACGTCATCATAGGTGGCGTGATGTCCTACGTGTTCCCACCCACGCCATCAAATTAGATGGCGTCGAGACCCGCCATAGACCCTTTTTTTTTCTCGCACCACCATGCCTCGCCGGAAGACAGCCACCGCAGCCACCGTGGACGTTGACAGCGCCGAAGCCGACACAGCGACAGAGACCGCAGTTGCAGCCGACAAGGAGGCCGCGCATCCGGCTGAAATAGAGTCGTCCGAACGCGGCGCAGCTGGCGACTCAGCTGGCGACTCAGCTGGCGACTCAGTTCGCGACGAGCCGGACGCGGTCAGCGAGCCGCCCGACCTCCTCGAGCCTCCGGTCGAGACCATTTCTACCGACGACACGGCGTCCCCGCCGCCTCTGATCTTGCAGACGACCACCGTCGCCGATCCGGAAGTGCAGGAACGCGCGGCCCAGCTCCGCACGGAGTGTCAAGTCAGGATGCCGCACCTGCTGCGCGGCGAGCTCGAGCACATGCACGCATTCATCTATGCGCTCGTCCTGTATCTCCAGACCGACATCCCGAACGTGCAGCAGGACACCGCAGGCTTCGTCTCCCACGTGAGCTCTCGTACCATCCACGTCATCGGGGACCTGATGATGACCAGCGCCGCGGAGGAAGAGAGGACGCAGGGACAACGTGCCATTGGCCACGACGACCGCCCGCCGGAGGCCGCGGGCGAGGGCGCATCTTTGGACACGCAGCTTCTTCAGACTGGGGTTCGAGACGCCTCCCTGGTGGTTGCGGGCGTCGCGTTCGGAATGGGGGGCATGATGCGCGCCATCGTGATCGGCAGCGCGCTGCGCAAGTTTGCAGGAGCAAAGCCTCCCGCCTACATCGCCGCAGTGCTGCTGGCCATCCTTGCGTTCCAGGTCGACATCGTGCTGTTCCTTTCCGGAGTGGTGGGTTTCATCGTCACCGACGGCGCACCTGGCAGTCTGGTCGGCGGCTTTGCTCTCCTCCTATACACGGTGGTCGGCATGCCAGGCCTTAGCTAACGTCCGCCTGGTCAGGACGCCTGGTCAGGACGCCTGGTCAGGACGCCTGGTCGGGGCGCTGGTCGGGGCGCTGGTCGGGGCGCCTGTGCAGGGCCTCGTCAGATTACGAGGTGGTTGCACGCGCGCGCGAGCATACAAAGGAATAATATGGAAGTCGACACCACCGCACCCGAGTCGTTTCACGTCACCTTCGACTGCACTTCGTCGCTGCGCACGCTCCTCCAAACACTGCACTCCATCTTCGACCACCAGGGCGTGGAGTTCAAGCTGGAGCCCGCCGAAGACTCTCAGGACGCGTGGCTGAAGGTGGAGGCGATCGACAGCAGCCAGGTGTGCATCGTCAAGTCCAAGCTGCGGTGCCGTGTCGTGTCGCTCATCGGCTCGCCGCACTTCACCGTGTATGCCGATGTCCTCAACACATGCCTGCGGTCGGTGCCGACCCACTACTCGCTCGACCTCATCGCGATGCCCGGGGAGACGCACGTGAACATGAAGCTTTATGAGACGATCTCGCAGTCGCACACCGTGAACTTCAAGTGCACGACGATCCTCTCGTCGGAGAAGGAGCTGCCGTCGTTCAACGACATCTTCTACAACTACACGTTGGAGTTCGACGCCCCGACGCTGCGCAACTGCGTCCGCTCGTGCAAGGACACCGGGGCGAAGGACATCGTCTTCACCGTGAGCATGCCCCACCAGCCGGCCTCTCATAATGGTGCGCAGAGCACGTCCCACATGATCGTGAGCATATGCGCAGAGGGAGACTACATCTCGCAGGAGCGTCTCTTTCACAGCATCGTGGACACTACGCGAACGTCCCAGAGCATCATCATCACCGACCACGACGAGGACATCGGCAACGAGCACGGGGTGCTGGAAGAGAAGTACCGAGGACGCTTCAGCCTCAACTTCCTCGCGTTCTTCTTGAAGTCGATCGAGAAGCACCACCTGACGGCGAGGCTCGAGAAAAACAAACCTCTCGTCCTTTCCTACCCCCTCGGAAGTGACGACAGTTTCATCTTCCTCATCCTCGCCCCCAAGCTCGACGAAGACTGAGGTGTCCGAGGTGTCCGAAGTGTGCGAGGTGTGGTTGGTAGGGGGAGGAGGAGGAGAAGGCGGGGGGATGATGAGGATGAGGGATGAGGGATGAGGGTTGAGGGATGAGGGTTGAGGGGGTCTGGGTGTGGTCTGAGAGAGAGAGAGAGAGAGAGAGAGAGAGAGAGAGAGAGAGAGAGAGAGAGAGTGAAAGTGAACGAGAGAGGAGCGTCAGCTGCTGCGCTTGGTGGTCAACCTCTTGCAGAGCACCTTGGGCACCCCGTTGACATTGTGCGAGAACGTGAGTTCCCACCCGTCGAGGCTGCGTGTCTTGTCGCTCACGAACGTGGCGAGCAGTCCCCAATGTCGCGCGCGGTGCACGCGATCGAGCGGATTAAGGTCGCGGTAGGCATCAAGACTGTTCTCAATTTGTATATCTTTGAAAAGGTCGATCTTCCATTCGAAGAGCATCAGCGTCTCGTCGTCGCAGACTGCCGTCCACTGCACGTTGTCGGTGTCGGTGGAGTGCAAGAACACGTCACCACCCACGACGTCCTCGGAGATGACGACGGGAGGGGTCAGTCGTTCGAACTCGAAGTCGGCGAGCAGAAGTTCGGTTTCGTAGGTGCAGAACATCTGCAGGTCTCGGCCGGTCGTGTTCCGGAAGAGGCGTTCGAACACGACTTTCCGGGCGGGGGCGAACTCGTCGGTCCCGTGCAAGTCTTTGAGCTTCACGAGCGACACGGTCTGCGAGGCGCGGGAGGGGATGCAGAACCACCCCGTCGCGGTGCGGCGCATGTATGGCTCCACGTACTGCCACACGTCTCGTGCGCCGTCGCTCGTGGTCAAGGTGCTGAAGGGCTCGCAGACGAGCATGTCGAAGCTTTCTCTACCGATGTCCTCGTGCGGCTCCTCGTCGTCGATGACCGGCAGACCGGTGCGCAGGTCAAAGTGCTCCGTTTCCGAGAACCCGCTCTCGACGAGAAGGTGCTTGGTGACGTAGAGATGATCCACATTGGTATCGCAGCAGGTCACATGCTTGGCACCCGCCTTGAGCGCCAACAGCGACAGGGCGCCGGTTCCGCAGGAGAAGTCGAGCACGCTCGGTGCACGTCCTTCCTGCGCCTTGAAACTGGCGACGGCCGCGTCGATCGCCCGCTTCATGCGCAGCGTGCGATCTCGGTCGTGCATCATCGGGAGAAGGTGCGACTGGAAGCCGAACCCGATCGGGTGGTAGGTACGTAGACAGGGCTGCATCTCGCGTTTGCTTCACACAAAAGCCAAATAATGCGCATCGTTTGACCGCGGCGCGCGAGAAACGTGGCGAAGCGCGGCGAAGATGACAAAAACTTCGTGTCCCACAGAACCCCGAGGGGGGTGCCTGGATGCTTTGTCCATTCCATCTGCCCAAGAAATCGACACGGGACAGAGAACCTATGGAGAAGAGTGGCCAGGAGATCATCGACGAGTTCGTCGAGGCGCTGGGCGACAGCGGGCCGATCGACGTGCCGCCATTCGTGCCCCCATTCGTGCCCCCATTCGTGCCCCCAATCGTGCACAACCCGACGGTGGTCCATGCCGTGCCGGTCGCTCGGAACCTGAGCGTGGCCATGAAGATGAAGGGTCTGCGCACCATCGTTGTGTGCGACGACACCGACTCGAGCGACGACGTGACCGAGCAGCCGCAGGTCTGCACAACCTGCCACATGCACCGGTCCGTGTATGAGCAGCGTTGCCAGATGTGCTGGTTCGCACAGATGCACTCAACCCTGGTGTCGCTCACGATGGCGCGTGCCGCGTGCGCGCGCGCCGCGTGCGAGCGTGTGGTTTCTTTGTGAGGCAAAAAATTGTGCTTCAGATTGGGATGCCGTGCTGAGCGGAGCGGAAAGTGCGGCGGAGATGCTTGTGTCGCCGCTCGCACTGGTGGTGCACCTGGCCCCAAAGCAGGCGAGTAGTGTGTGTGCGGACATACTGCGAGTGCCGTGCCTGCGCGTCTGGTGGCACCGACATGCGGCCGCCGCGGCGCTGGTTTACATGTTGCAGGCGACCGGTCTCGATGTTCGCGGGGTCGAAGACTGGTTGCACGATGGTGAGTCGGTTTGGGTGGTGTGTGAACTGTTGTGCGAGTACGCGTTCTGTTGGTGCTCGGGCCGTGCGCCGCGACGGCGCGATCCGTTTCGGCGCTGGAAACTGCGCCACCGCGCGGCTGTAAGCCGGTCGCGTGTACTTAACGCCCTTTTGTAGGACTTCGTACCTTAATCAGGGATGGAGCATCAACGACTGCGAATCCGAGCGCGGCGCGTGAACACGTGTGAGGGCGCGCGAAAAAAGTAGGGGGCGCGGGAGGAAAGGGGACGTGTGGCGGCGGGGTGCGGCGGGGTGCGGCGGGGTGCGGCGGAGTGCGGCGGGGTGCGGCGGGGTGCGGCGGAACGTCGCGGGTGGGTTTTTTTATGGATGAAGGGGCAAGACACATGACGGATACCTTGTCGTTCATC
>MDTD01145876.1_pt1 | contig 10207 bp, 10 predicted proteins | sample 811221 | NCBI WGS metagenome assembly MDTD01 (sample SAMN05326646, study PRJNA326480) | marine metagenome | isolation source: seawater | place: Pacific Ocean: South West | collected 2011
CGGTGTAACGGCGGTGATTTTTCCTAGGGATAAAAGCGCAGACGTGACCGACGTGGCGCGCAAGGTCGCGAGCGGCGCAGCCGACACAGTGCCATGGGTTCGCGTGACCAACCTTGCCAGGACGCTCGGGTTATTGAAACATGCCGGCGTCTGGATTATAGGAACGGATGGTGAGGCCCAAGAATCTCTGTTCGAGCGCGACTTAACAGGCCCCTGTGCCATCGTGCTGGGCTCGGAGGGCTCGGGAATGAGGCGATTGACTCGTGATCTCTGCGATTTCACTGTCAAGCTCCCGATGGCGGGTGCGGTGACAAGTTTAAATGTCTCAGTCGCTGCGGGAGTGTGCCTGTTTGAGGCAGTGCGCCAGCGAGGTGCTAACCCAGCTTAAAACCGAAAAAATCCCTATATTGCTCGCCTAATTAGCAACGTTGCAAAGCAGCGGCAGGCTCTATAGACTCCGCACCTCAAAATTCGGCAGGGCTTGAAAAAGGCCCACCCTCCTTGCCACACCGTTGTTCGGGTGGCTGTCATCCACAAGGAGTACGCGAGTGCGACACTATGAAGTTGTGTTCATGGTCCATCCAGACCAGTCTGAACAAGTACCGGGAATGATCGAGCGGTATAGCAACGTTATCACGAAAGATGGCGGTACGGTGCATCGTCTCGAGGACTGGGGCCGACGGCAGTTGGCATACCACATCAATAAAATCCACAAGGCACATTATGTTCTGATGAACGTGGAAGCCTCCAATGAGGCGATGGAAGAGTTGACCACGACCTTCCGTTATAACGACGCGGTTATTCGCAACATGGTGATTCGTCGTAATGAGCCCGTGCTGGAAGAGTCTCTGATCATGAAAGCTGAGCGTGAGGATAAAGAGCGCAAGGCTCGATATCAGGAACGCCAGGATAACGACGCCCGCCGCGCCGTTGCAGAGACCACCGAGGCACCTCCCGCTTCGGAAGAGCCTGCTGCTGACGCTACCGAGACTGAGGAATAAACCATGTCACGTTTTTTTCGACGTAGGAAGTTTTGCCGTTTTACCGCTGAAGGCGTGACCGAGATAGACTATAAAGACTTGGATACACTTAAGCAGTACGTTTCCGAGACAGGCAAGATTGTACCTAGTCGTATTACTGGCACCAAGGCAAAGTATCAGCGCCAGCTCGCTACTGCAGTCAAGCGTGCGCGCTATCTCGCGCTGTTGCCCTACACCGACGCCCATAACTGAGCGTTATGATGCGCGGCCTCGCTGAATTTATCATGCGTGGCCGGTGGCAAGCTCTTGGGGTCGCTGTCCTAGGGTCAGGTAGTGTATTGTTTGGTTGGATCAGTGCAGCAGCTATTGCACTAGTCACTCTGAGAAGGGGAACAGCCGCTGGCGGTTGGTTGGTAATGTGGGCGTTGTTGCCCGCAGTGATCATTACTGCCATGACAGGCGACACGGGCAGCGTAATTCTGCTTGCGGGCGCCTTTGGATTGGCTGTTGTCCTCCGGGAGACCGTCAATCTCTCCTTGGCCGTGATGGCCAGCGTGCCGTTGGCAGTAATGAGTGGCTTGGCATTGACCGTCTTCAACGGCCCGTTTTTGGAAGAGCTGATCGCGACGTTCAATCAGGCGCTGTCTCAGCTGGAGCAGGATATGCAGCCAGAGGGACCGCGGCAGTTAGCGTTCGGTGCGCTTTCGGTGTCTCGGGTCGCGGCACTGCTGGCCACGGGCAATGCCGCGATTGCCTTACTGAGCTTGATGCTGGCGCGTTACTGGCAAGCGCTGTTGTATAACCCTGGCGGGTTTGGCAGCGAATTTCGAGCACTGAAAATGCCACAAAGCGCGGTCTTGGCGATTGTGAGCGTAGCCTCGTTGCTGTGGTTTTTGGGGCCCGAGTGGCGCATATGGAGCGCTGTTGTGGTGTTGCCGATTACGGTAGTGGGGTTTGCGCTGGTGCATGCCTATGCAGCGCGGACAGGCAAAGGGATGGGTTGGTTAGTCCTGATGTATGTATTGTGGATCGTGCTCGATCCAATAAAGTGGTTGTGGCTGGCGTGCGTTGTGATTGACGCATTTGTAGATTTTAGATCCAGACGGTCTGCATCATCTGGTGACGAATCCGGTGAAGCTTGAAGCGCGGGAGCGAAGCGTAACAGTCGAGCCTATTGGAAGCGTTAAGGTTGTAGAAAGCTTTTTGACGACTTTGTAGACAGCGCTGCGTGAGCGGCCATCAGAGGAAAGAACCATGGAAGTCATCTTACTCGAAAATATTGGCAACCTAGGCGCCCTAGGCGACAAGGTAGATGTCAAACCGGGCTACGGCCGCAATTTCCTGATTCCTCAGGGTAAAGCGGTACCTGCTACCGAAGACAATGTCTCTAAATTCGAGGCGCGACGTGCAGAACTTGAAGCTGCTGCGGCAGAGGCGTTGGCTGCAGCTCATGCGCGCGGAGAGGCGCTCACCGCTCTGGGTACTTTACAGATCGCTGCAACGGCGGGCGAAGGAGGTAAGTTGTTTGGCTCGGTCGGCACGCGCGATATTGCTGAAGCTTTGATCGCAGCGGGCTGCGAAGTGGATAAGGCCGAGGTTCGACTGCCCGAGGGCGTGATTCGCGAGCTGGGTGAGTTCGAGATTATGATCCAGTTGCACGCTGACGTCTCATCCTCAGTAGCGATTCATATCATCTCTGAGTGATTTTCTGAGTCGGGGTATCTTCCTCCGCACGAGCCCTCAAGCAGTCGGCGCGATGAATCCAATCGCGCCGCTTCCAACCCGTCTCTTTGCTGGTAGTTCCCGGTTACCAGAGGTAATCTATCTAGTCGTCGGGTGTTTGAGTGGTCAGCCAGTCATGCAGCCCAAGTAAATTGATACGAGCACGAAAGGCAGCAACTTGGAGTCGGTCAAATCCCAAGATCCTGATATCTCACGGATTAGCATGCAGCCCCAGTCAGTGGAGGCCGAGCGTTCCGTTATTGGGGGCATTCTTTTGGCGCCTGAAAGCTGGGATGCAATTGCAGAGCTGGTCGACGCCGGCGACTTTTACAGACCCGAGCATCGCGCCATATTCCGACAGATCGCCTTGCTGATTGATCGAAACGAACCTATAGACGTTATTACTGTTGCCGACCGACTTCTGGCTACCGGCGAGCTTGACGCCGCAGGCGGCCATACCTATTTGGCCGATCTGGTCGAACAGACCCCGACAGCTGCCAATGTCAGTGCTTATGCTCGAGCGGTTCGAGAACGAGCACTATTGCGTAAGTTGATTGGCGCGGCGCAGGACATTGCGACGGCCGGCTTTAATCCGGAAGGGCGCAGCGCCGAGGAGCTGGTTGATGAAGCCGAGCGGCTCATCATGGCGGTCTCAGAGAGTGGCCCTAAGCTAGGCGGGCCTCAAGGCATGGCGCCATTACTGACTGGCGCGTTGGAGCGAATTGAAGAGCTTTATAACTCGGGCGGTGACATTACGGGTCTGACCACAGGCTTTATTGACTTGGACAAACGTACCTCAGGTCTGCAGCCCTCTGACTTGGTGATTGTGGCGGGCCGCCCTTCGATGGGTAAAACCAGTTTCGCGATGAATCTTGTTGAAAATGCCGCCGCCAATACTACGAAGCCCATCGTCGTATTCTCAATGGAAATGCCTGCTGAGCAGCTGGTGGTGAGAATGATGTCGTCGTTGGGAAAAATCGATCAGTCGCGACTCCGCAACGGCAAACTGCAGCAGGATGATTGGCCAAAGTTATCCGCTGCTATGGCTGAGCTGAAAGAGACCTCAATCTTTATCGACGATACACCTGCGCTGACACCCACAGAGGTTAGAGCACGGGCGCGGCGGCTGTCCCGCGAACATGGCGATCTGGCGATGATCATGGTGGATTATCTTCAGTTAATGCGGGTGGCGGGTGCGAGTGAAGGGCGGACTGCTGAGATTTCAGAGATTTCCAGAAATATGAAGGCCATTGCCAAGGAGTTTCGATGCCCAGTGGTCGCGCTTTCACAGCTAAATCGCTCCCTCGAGCACCGGCCCAACAAGCGGCCGGTCAACTCGGATCTTCGAGAATCGGGTGCTATCGAGCAGGATGCCGATGTTGTGATGTTTATTTACCGCGATGAGGTTTACCACGAGGACTCTCCTGATAAAGGCGTTGCGGAGATTATTATCGGTAAGCAGCGAAACGGGCCGATTGGCACGTGCAGACTCGCTTTCCAAGGTGAATTCACCCGGTTTGAGAATCTGGCCCGCGATGATTATGTGGGTTACTGAGACCGGCCCCTATCGCTGACACCTGACCAACAGTAGCTCAAACCGCTAATGAGTTTTTTAGAATCTATGTAACTCGATGCAGTGCTGGACGTGCTGGGTGGCGACCGATCCGTGATTGCAGCGCTGCTGTAAAAATTTAGTGCCGAGTCAGAGGCCGAGAGATCTGACAGCGAACACTCGCCCATACAGCGCGACGCAGAGTTATCGCGCCAGATTGCACATCGTGTGAGGGGCGCCAGCTGCTAACCCGCAGGCAATGCTGTTCTCAGGCTCAGCGCTTTTGCACTGATATCAAGGATGGATCGCCTCTTCCTGACAATCGCACTGCGTAAGGTTGGCTCCCAGCTCTAGAGTCCGATTTCTTTCCGTAACCGCGCCAGATGAGTGACTTGCTCATCAACGCTGGGTGGTGAGTCTTCAGGTGCTGACAAGGCAGTCCGTTGAGGTCCTTTGAGCTCCTCCCCCTGCGCTGCCCGGCTCACCCAGCGCTCGTAATGTTCTCGGTACACGTTCCAGGTTTTATTTTCTTGCTCGTTGGCCAGAAAAAACCAGTCGCTATCGCGTCCCGCCAAATATACAGCGGCGTGTGACCAGGCGGCATCGGTTTTTGGTGACGGTGCCAGACAGGCTTCACGGTAGGCGTCGTAAGGTGATGGGAGACCGAGATCGCTTAGGCACAGTCTGCAGGCTTCAATCATCCGATTAAGCGTGGGTAAATAGTCACTGTGCTTTAGGGCGTGCTGTGCCGCGCGCAGAATAACGGCGGTCGGGTAGGGTTCCAGTGCCTCAAGCCATAGTCTCTTCACCTGTTTGACCTGCTCGGCATCTGACCATGCGGCGTAGTACTGGTTGTGATAATTGAGGCGAAATAGAGCGAACACTTGGTTGATCACCTCAACCAGGTGTTCGCTGGGTGGCTTTATTGCTTCATTTGGCCCAGCTGGTGTCGGAGAGGTCGTCATTGAGACTTCGGTCTTTTGAGCGATGTCCTGTGCCAGTGTTGCCACGTCCTGTTTGTCTGCCATCCTGATCTCCATGCCCTGCACCACGACACTGTCGTTTCACGTGCTGCAGAAACTTGCTGTTCCATGAGGTGTGCACCTCATTGCTATCCAACCAGTACATCACAAATTCCGGGAGGAGTGCTCGCGCGTGGTTTTCCTCAATGCCCGCTAGCTCAAGCGTTTCATATACAGACGGATCCGGCTGCCAATTACGGGCAATGCGGGTTGGTTCGGTGCTGTGGCGCATTTGGCTAGTGTGTCTCAGCCAGCGTCGTCTGACATGTTCGACAAAGCGGGAATTCACTTCCTTCGGAGGGCCGCCACGCTCACTCCAGTAAAGGATAAATTCCGCGCGCACGGACTCGGCAAAGACAATATCGATGCCCGCTTGCGACAAGATATCTAGGGCATCCTGACTGGGCAACCAATTCCTGCCAAATGGCAGCGGTGTGCTGATTTCAAATGCGGATGGTTGTGGCGTCTGACTTTGCTGCTTTTCACGCCAGCGCCCCAGCACGAATTGTCGGAACTGGGTGTCTACCTCGCGTCCTTCCGCAGGAACAAACTGCGCTGCCGTCTGTTCGATAAATTGAGGTGGGATCCCGTGGTTGAGGCTCAGCAGTTCTTCAATTGCTGCAGAGGGTTGCCACGCGACATTTTGCTGTTGTATTGCACTTGGTGTCGCTGCTCCGCTTGGGGTGTGAGGCTCGTCTGTCAGGGCGGTCAGTAAAACGCTATCCGCGGTATCACCCGGTTGTTGGCGCAAAATGCCGAGTGACACGAGTTTGTCGATCAGACTCGTTATGTGATCAACAGACCAAAATGACAGCGTGTGTTGTAGCCGTGAAATTCTGACCGTCGTCCAGCTCTGATTGTTTTCGAAGAGCGTACCCAGCGCCTGCAGCAACACGGCTTCCTCCAAACCAATGGTTTCTGCCAGTTCTGGAGAAAAGGTCAGTTGTCGGTCAGGAATGAGTGAAACGGAAGACATGGAGATGCTGTGCGCGCATATGGGTCTGATAGGATACCGACTTACATCCTGCAATACAGCACATACCATCAGATTCCGGAGAACCTCGCGTGGCGAAGGCAAAAACCGCATTTGTCTGCAATGACTGTGGGGCGGATTTCCCGAAATGGCAGGGCCAGTGTGGCGAGTGCCACGCCTGGAATACGCTATCAGAAATCCGCTTGAGCGCGCCGGCGAGCAAGGCCGCAGGAAGGTCGCCCACTCGGAGTGGTTATGCGGGCACGGTGGCTTCGGTGCAGCGACTGGAGGATGTGGCGGTTGTCGATTTGCCGAGGTTAGGTACAGGCTTTGACGAGTTTGACCGGGTTCTGGGCGGTGGCTTGGTCCCAGGTTCGAGCATCTTGATTGGAGGACACCCGGGCGCTGGCAAAAGTACGTTGCTGCTCCAAACACTATGCCGATTAGCCGAGGGACAGCCCGCACTGTACGTTACGGGTGAGGAGTCATCTGAGCAGATTGCTATGAGGGCTAACCGACTTGGCGTGCCCACCGACGCGCTACAGCTGATGGCTGAGACAGACGTTGATAGGATTCTAGCTTCGGCTGATGCCCTCAAGCCCAAGATACTCGTAGTCGACTCAATACAGGTGGTGCATAGCGAGACACTGACCTCGGCCCCGGGTAGCGTTTCTCAAGTGCGCGATTGCGCGGCCCAGCTGACCCGGTATGCCAAACAGACCGGCACGGTGCTGATTTTAGTGGGGCATGTCACTAAAGATGGCAGCTTGGCGGGCCCCAAGGTGCTCGAGCATATGATCGATTGCTCGATACTGCTTGAGGGCGAGCATGACTCTCGTTACCGAACACTTCGCGGCCAAAAGAATCGTTTCGGCGCCGTAAACGAGTTGGGTATTTTCGCCATGACCGATACCGGAATGCGTGAGGTCACGAACCCCTCTGCAATTTTTCTGGATCGCTCAGAGCACATCGCACCCGGTACAACAGTGGTCGTTGTCTGGGAGGGCACTCGGCCATTGCTAGTAGAAATTCAGGCGCTTGTCGATGACAGCTCACTGGGTAACCCCCGCCGCGTGACGGTGGGCTTTGAGCAAAACCGGCTAGCCATGCTGTTGGCGGTGCTCCATCGCCACGGCGGCATTCAAGTGGGGGACCAGGACGTATTCGCAAACGTGGTCGGTGGCGTGCGGGTGATGGAGACCTCTGCCGATTTGGCGTTGCTGTTGGCGGTGGTCTCAAGCTTACGAGATAAACCGCTACCCCGAGACTGGGTGGTATTTGGCGAGGTAGGGTTGTCTGGTGAGATCCGACCCGTCGCGAGTGGGCAGGAGCGTCTTTCAGAGGCCGCCAAGCATGGCTTTAAGCTGGCGATTATTCCCAAAGCCAACGCCCCCAAGAAGGCCATATCCGGACTGAAGGTTATCCCTGTAACCCGGCTCTCGGAGGCGCTGGAAGCGGTTCAATAGCGACATTTATTAGCTAGTACACTGCGACCTATTTCAGCTTGCGGTGTTTAACGCGGCTGGGGACTGCGGCCTCAGAACCGACTCGCTGACGGTAATCCTCCTCGTACTCGGAATAGTTGCCTTCGTGGAAGACTACACTGCCGTCATTCTCATAGGCGAGGATGTGCGTTGTGATGCGATCCAGGAACCACCGATCGTGAGAAATCACCATCGCGGAGCCGGGGAAGGCGAGCAACGCCTCTTCGAGCGCGCGAAGCGTCTCGACATCAAGATCATTGGTTGGCTCGTCCAGCAGCAACACATTCGCTCCTTGCTTGAGAAGCTTGGCCAAGTGCAGTCTATTGCGCTCACCGCCCGAGAGATCTTTGACGAACTTTTGCTGGTCGGAGCCTTTGAAATTGAATCGTCCGACATAAGAGCGAGAGGGGACCTCGTAGTTCCCGATGCGGATGATATCGAGTCCATCGGAAACCTCTTCCCAAACGGTTTTGCTGCCGTCGAGATCATCGCGAGATTGATCGACATAACCCAGCTCGACGGTGTCACCGACGACGACTTCGCCACCGTCAGGTGTCTCGAGCCCCATCAAAACTCTGAACAAGGTTGACTTGCCCATGCCGTTGGCGCCGATAATGCCAACGATGCTGCCTTTCGGTACCACGAAGCTGACGTCCTCAAATAGCAGCCGATCGCCGAATGCCTTGCGTAGCCCCTTCACTTCGATGACTTTATCGCCCAGCCGAGCACCCGGCGGAATATAGATTTCGTTGGTTTCGTTTCGGATCTGAAACTCCTGTGAGTTCAGTTCCTCGAACCGCTGCAGTCGCGCCTTGCTTTTAGCCTGTCGGCCTTTGGGGTTAGAGCGCACCCATTCTAATTCCGCTTTGATCGCTTTCTGGTGAGACGCTTCCTGTCGCTGCTCCTGCTCAATGCGCTTCTCTTTGGCTTCTAACCAAGTGGAGTAGTTCCCCTCGTAAGGAATGCCACGGCCGCGATCCAGTTCAAGAATCCAGCCCGCGGCGTTATCTAGGAAGTAACGGTCGTGGGTGATGGCCACCACCGTGCCCGGAAAATCCTCAAGGAAGTGCTCAAGCCACGCCACTGATTCTGCGTCTAGGTGGTTGGTCGGCTCGTCCAGTAGCAACATGTCTGGCTCTGAGAGCAGGAGTCGCGCCAGCGCCACGCGGCGGCGCTCACCCCCCGATAGCGTATCCACGTTGGCGTCCCAGGCCGGCAGACGGAGTGCGTTGGCGGCAATCTCGAGGCGTGTATCGAGGTTGTGTGCGTTCTTCGCCTGAATGATGTCTTCCAGTCGCCCCTGTTCTTTCGCCAGTGCGTCGAAATCGGCATCGGGCTCGGCATAGTCCGCGTAGATTTTTTCGAGCCCTGCCAGCGCGTCGATTGCATCTTGAACACCTTCCTCAACATTGCCCCGCACATCTTTGTGGCTGTTGAGTTGTGGCTCCTGCGGTAGATAGCCGATTTTAATGTCGGGCTGTGGGCGCGCCTCACCCAAAATTTCGGTGTCGATACCTGCCATAATTTTCAGAAGCGTTGACTTACCCGCACCATTAAGCCCGAGCACGCCAATTTTGGCGCCCGGGAAGAACGACAGCGAAATATCCTTCAGAATTTCCTTTTTGGGCGGAACGATCTTCCCGACCCGATTCATGGTGTAGACGTATTGAGCACACATAGTTTTGGTAGGTTCCAAATTGTGGGAAGAATAGAAGCACAATGGTTACAGTGCAGTCCCTCTATAGACAGCCCTGCAGGTCTCGCAGTTCAGTCGAAGTCTGGGTTAGGTTGGGTTTCGGCGACATGTTCTTAAATATAAGTCAACTGCGGCGTCTTCAACCAATCTTCTCTCCCGCAGTTCCCGCAGCATGTGCACGCACAGATCCTTGCTGTGTAAACACATATCGCTGATGACGGCCAGTTTTTTTAGTTGTTGATCTGAAAAATGATCCATCGCAAGAGGATCCTTAACGTAGACGATGTCCGCCTCTAGTAATTGGTTCCCCGGAACTCGAAAGTTGCGATTGAAAATGGTGGGAGCAATCGACCAACGTTTTATGTCCAAGAAACAATGAGGCATAAATCCCTGTGATCTGAGCCACACATCGATCTCGCCAAACCCCGGCTGATTGTCATAAAGGCAGATAAAGGGGACTTCCAGTTGCAGCGCGGCACATGAGGCGAGTTTTGATGTTCCGTGTTGAAGTATAGTGAGTTCGGCACCCTGAACGTCCATCTTTAAAAAATCGATGTCGGGTAGCTCTGCAATGCTGTCCAGAGTGGAGGTTTACACCTCGTGTGTTTTCTCTACGGCGCCGAACTGTGAAAATCCGTTAAAGAAGCTGAGCGCAGCCGCTCTTGACTGCAGAAGAGAGGACATTCCAGACGCAGGTGACGTTACCTGCGCCGTTTGCCGCGTGTCATCAAACAAAAATTCCGCATAGTGTTTAACGTTTGGCCCGAACGCTTCCGAG
>MDTD01163483.1_pt1 | contig 10207 bp, 10 predicted proteins | sample 811221 | NCBI WGS metagenome assembly MDTD01 (sample SAMN05326646, study PRJNA326480) | marine metagenome | isolation source: seawater | place: Pacific Ocean: South West | collected 2011
AAAGGCTACGTTGTTTCTGTGTGTATATTTTCTATATTAAATTGGTTTTATCCTTATCAGAATTGGGGTATATCAGCTGAGAGAGCTTTATCGTTTAAAATAATAAAAAAAGGTAGTGAAATATTAATTGAGGAATTTCCGTCTAGCGAAGATTTCTTAGATACGAAAGAAAAAATTGAAAAAATCTAAATCAGATAAACTAAGAGAAGAGTGTGGTATTTTTGGAATATCTAATCATCAAGACTCTTCAGCACTAGTAGCATTAGGTCTACATGCATTACAACATAGAGGACAGGAAGGCTGTGGTATTGTATCTTTCGATGGAAAAAACTACCATTCGGAAAAAAGACAAGGTTTAGTGGGTGATCATTTTACAAATCCAGAAATAATAAAAAAATTACCAGGTACTTTTGCTATAGGTCATAACCGTTATTCCACAACAGGTGAAACGTCTTTAAGAAACATTCAGCCATTTTTTGCTGATTTACACATGGGAGGATTAAGTATTGCTCATAATGGAAATTTAACCAATGCATTGTTATTAAGAGAAACTTTGGTTAAAGACGGAGCAATTTTTAGGACAACAAGTGATACAGAAACTATTGTTCAACTTATAGCAAGATCCAAAAGAGACAAATTTTTAGACAAACTTATAGATGCACTTTTTCAGATACAAGGTGGATACTCACTAATTTTGATGACAAATAAAAAACTTGTGGGTGTTAGAGATCCTATTGGAATAAGACCACTGGTAATAGGTAAATTAAAAAATTCTTTTATCTTTGCATCAGAAACTTGTGCTTTAGATATTGTTGGTGCAACATTTATTAGAGAAGTAGAAAATGGAGAGATTGTAATTATTGAAGATGAAAAAATTAAAAGTGTCAAACCTTTTCCAAGGCAAAAACCTAGACCATGTATATTTGAATACATTTATTTTGCAAGACCTGACAGTTTAATAGATAATAAATGTGCATATGAGTATAGGAAAAATTTAGGTATAGAACTTGCTAAAGAAACAGATATTAATGCTGATCTAGTAATACCAGTACCAGACTCAGGAGTACCAGCTGCGATGGGATTTGCAGAACAATCAAAAAAAAAATTTGAATTAGGTTTAATAAGAAATCATTACGTGGGAAGAACATTTATTGAGCCTACTCAAAATATTAGAAGTCTGGGCGTTAAACTCAAATTGAGTCCAACTAAAACTATCGTTAAAAATAAAGTTATAATTTTAATTGATGACTCTCTGGTCAGAGGAACTACTTGCCACAAAATTATAAAGATGCTTTATGAAGCTGGAGCTAAAGAGGTGCATGTAAGGATTGCATGCCCTGAAATCAAATTTCCTGATTTCTACGGGGTAGATATGCCTACTAAAGAAGAGCTTCTTGCACATAATAAAAATAATGAACAAATGTGCAAATATATTAAGTCAGAAAGTCTTAAATTTTTGAGCATAAACGGCCTTTATAAGGCTTTAACTGGCAATGTAAGAAATAATAATTTTCCACAATTTAGTGATCATTATTTTACAGGAGAATACCCGATTAAACCTTCAGATAATTTACAAGGTTTACAAATTAAACAGCTTTCTTTACTTAGTGGAAAATCTAATAATTAATTAACTACTGATAATTTATTTTTTGAGTCTAAAAATAACAATAAACCATTTGAAAATATTGGCGAAGAATATAATTTTGAAGGTAGTCTATCAATAAATTCTATTTTTCCATTTAGCTCTAATTTAATAATATAAGAATTTTCTAAAAAAATTAATAACTTATCATCAGCAATCATTAAATCTCTATAAATTGCATTTTTCTTTTTCAAATTTAAAAATTCAGAAATTTTTTGATCTAGATTAAATGAATAAAGGATTTTTCCGTTTTGTAAATCTAATGAAATTAAATAATTATTGTCTGTAATAACAAATAAATAATTATTATGAATCAGAGGTTTTATTTTAGTAGTAAAGTTTTTTTTGTATAATATTGAACCATTCATTGAATTTATCACATATAAATAATTATTAGTTGAAATAACAAGGTAGTTTTCAAAATTAATCATTTGTGTAGAAAAAAATAAATTTGATGAATTTATGTCAGGACTTTGATTTAAATTTAAAAACCATTGTAAATTCATACTTTGAGTATCTAAAGAATATAAAGAGCCGTAATTATTTAAAAAATATAAAAACTTGTTTTTTAACAATAGATTGTTCTTAAATTCATTTTTTAAATTTATTTCTTCAGTTGGAACTGATTTGAGGATTTTGCCATCTTTTTTATCGAAAAAAAATAAATTATTATTTTGATTAGCAGCTATTAATTTTTCGCCTGATATTTTTAGATTTGATCTAAATGGTATTTTATAATTTTTTGCCCATAATATTTTATTTTCAACAAAATTATAGGCATATAAAAAACCTAAATTATCTGAAGAATAAATAATATTTTTTTCTACTATAAAGTTAATTTCTTTTTTGAATTGTTTATACTTTTTTTTATAAAAATTATATTTTGAAATAATTTTTTTTTGTTTTACTGAGTAAACTATTAAATCTCCTTTTTTGTTTGATACTATTAGATTTTCAGAATTATAAAGAATATCTTTATTTATCTTTCCTTTAGAAATTTTTCTGCTTTTAAATAAGAGTAAATTCTCGTTATTATAAAAAAAATTATCAAAATTGTTAGTATCATCATAATAAATATCATTCCAATTTATGGCTTTAACTTGTTTGCTTACTTTAAACTTGAAATTTTCTTGTAATTTGATTGTTTCTTTAAATGGAGAAGTTTTTATTGATAATGTTTTAAAATCACTGAGAGAATTTTTTTTAATTTTATTAATATTTTTTTCATTTTTCCAAATTCCAGATTTATTATCAAATGAGCAACTTTGGAGAAAAATTAGCAATATAAATGTAAAAACATAATTCATTAAAAAGATAAATATTTCAATTTTGTAATATTTCTTCTGCTAAGTTTTTTAAAGTCGATTCAGAGTCAATGAGATTTTGTAATATTTCTTTAGCCTCATCAGTATCTAATTGTTTCATAAGATAAAGAGCTTTTTTAAAAGAAATTAAATCCTTTTGTTCTTTTGAATAATTTAAACCTTCAATAATTTTAAAATAACTAATTATTTTTTCTTTATCTTTTTCAAGATTTTTTTCCAAAATAGAATTTAAAGCCAGAGCACCATAAAATTTATTCTCGCTTAAAATTATTTCTTTATAAATCTTTTTTGCATTTAATTTATCATTTGAAGAAAGATAAAGACCAGCTTCAATATATTTTTCTGAGATTAAATCATTTTTTTTGTCAGCATAAATTTTATATGAAATAAAAGAAGCTATTATTATAATTAAGAATATTATAGATGTAAAAATCTTAAATTTATTCTCTTTATAAAAAGAGATGATTCTATCTTTAAATTCAATTTTATTATCTAAATTATCTTCCATTTAAAAAATTTTTGGTTGAAGGAAATTTTTTATTTTTCACGTCTCTAGTATATTTTTTTACGGCTTTTTCAATTACTCTATTTAAATTGGCATATTTTTTTACAAATTTTGGATAGAAACCGCTTAATCCAATCATATCATCTGTCACAAGTATTTGACCATCGCAGTAATTTGATGACCCAATGCCTATTGTAGGAATTTTAAGATTTTTGGTGATAATTTTAGAGGCTTTAGGAGTCAGACATTCTAGAACAATAGAAAATGCTCCTGCTTTTTGAATAAGCTCTGCTTCTTTTAAAAGTTTTTTTACTTTTGCATTAGTATCACCCTCAACCATAAATTTATTTTTAAATTGTGGTGTGTACCCAATATGACCCATAACTGGAATATTTGCTTTTACTAATTCATTAATTATATCAAAATTTTTATCATTACTCTCCAGCTTAACAGCATCACATTTTGTTAAATTCATAATTAGTTTTGCATTTTTTTTTGCTTTTTTTTTACTACTATAAGAACCTTTAGGCATATCTACGACTAAAAGAGATTTTTTTATTCCTTGCTTTACGCTAACTGTATGTTGAATTATTGTTTCTAGTTTGATTTTATGAGTACTGTCATACCCATAAAGAACATTTGCCATTGAATCGCCTACTAAAATAATATCACAGTACTTATCTAAAATTTTAGCAATGTTTTTTGAATAAGCAGTTAAACTTACAATTTTAGAAATATTTTTTTTGTTTAAAATTTTTTTTATTTTTTTATTCATTATTTATCACTCAAGTTCGATGGTACTTGGTGGCTTTGAGCTTATATCATACACAACCCTATTTATACCCTTAACATTGTTAATAATTTTATTAGAGATTTTATCTAAAAAATCTTTAGGAAAATTATAATAGTCTGAGGTCATCCCGTCTTCAGATGTAACAGCTCTCAACAAACATGTATATTCGTAAGTTCTACTGTCACCCATAACTCCGACAGTCTTGATTGGCAACAATGCTGCATACGCTTGCCAAATTTTTTGATAAAGTCCATTAGAAATTAGTTCATTTATAAAAATATGATCAGCCTCTTGGAGAATTTTTACTTTTTCTTTACTAACATTTCCCACTATCCTAATCCCCAGCCCGGGGCCCGGGAAAGGATGTCTGTAACAAATATTTTTTGTTAAACCAAGTGAGTTGCCTAATATTCTTACTTCATCTTTAAAAAATTCCTTTAGGGGTTCTATCAATTTTAATTTCATTTTTTTTGGGAGTCCCCCTACATTATGATGAGACTTAATTTTAGAAGTTTTACTTCCTGATGACGACCTGCTCTCGATTATATCTGGATAAAGAGTGCCTTGTGCGAGAAATTTAATATTTTTAAATTTTTTAGACTCTTTTTCGAAAATCTTTATGAATAAATTACCTATTATTTTTCTTTTTTTTTCAGGATTATTTATTTTTTTCAATTTTCTAAAAAAAATATTTGATGCATCAATGAGTTTCACATTCAATTTATATTTATTTTTGAAGATCTTAAAAGTATATTTAAACTCATCTTTTCTCATTAAACCAGTGTCAACCATTATACAAATTAAGTTTTTCTTTATTGCTTTATTAATTAGTAAAGCAACAACACTACTATCTACTCCTCCTGATAGAGCACAAATAACTTTGTCATTTCCAACTTCACTTTTAACACTTTGAATAAGTCTATTTTTCTGTGAGGCAATATTCCATTTTTTTTTAATATTACAAATAGAAAATAAAAAGTTTTTAAATATTTGTTTTCCATTATCTGTGTGTGTAACTTCAGGGTGAAATTGAACACCATAGATTTTGTCTTTGCTATTTTCAATAGCTGTAAGTCTTGAGTCTTTTGTATAAGCAATGGATTTGAAATTTTTAGGTAATTTAATTACTGCATCCTCATGGCTCATCCAAACTATTTTTTTTGATGAAAAAAAATTTTTGGTTAATTTTGAGTAACTTTTCTTGTAAAGAAATGCTCTACCAAATTCTCTTCTTTTTTTTGATGATTTGATTTTGCCACCAAAAAGTTTAGCAATTAATTGTAAACCATAACAAATACCTAGAATTGGTATTTGTTTTTTAAAGATAAATTTAGGAATTTTTTGAAATTTTTTTCCAGTAACAGTAGAGGGTCCCCCCGAGAGAATAATTCCTTTGATTTTTTTAAAATCTTTTATTTTTCTAACATTTTCAGGTGTGATAATCTCAGAATAAACTCCTAGTTCTCTTATTCGTCTACCAATTAATTTTGTGACTTGAGACCCAAAATCTACAATTAAAATTATCTCTTTATTAGTTTGAAATTGCATTTATTTTTTTGATAAATTTTCAATTTCAGTTTTTAAAGTTTTACTTTTGCTACAAAATTTTTCACATAAATTTATTAATCTATTATTTAGCTCTCTACTTTTTTTATAATCTGAAGCTTCAAGTTTTAATTTCGCTAAATTATATATTGCCTCTTCATTATTTGGATTTAATAAGATAACTGTATTTAAATTCTGTTCTTCTAAATCTTTATTTTTTAAATTTCTAAAAATTTTGGATAAATATAAATAAGACATTTCACTTTTAGGATTCATCACTAAATCTTGTTCAAATTTAAATTTAGCTTGTTCAAATTTCTTATTGTTGAAAAGATTTAATCCTTGTTGGAAGAACTGAGTATTTGCAGACAAATTATTTGGTAAAAAAATAAATAATAAAATAATTTTTATAATTCGCATAATCATAATTTATAATTAATAGTTTTTTGTGTCATTTCAACACTATGAACCATACTTTCATAAAAACCAGCTTTAGTTATTTTTATAAATTTAGCATTTTTTGATATTTGATTTAATTTTTTAGCCCCAATATAACCCATCGATGATCGTAATCCACCTTGAAGCTGATATATAATTTTAGAAACATTTCCTTTGAATTCGACTCTACCCTCTACTCCCTCTGGTACAAATTTTGATTTATCTTTAAAATTTTTCTGAAAGTATCTGTTTGCTGATCCAGAAGACATTGCTCCAATTGAACCCATTCCTCTGTACTCTTTGTAAATTTTTCCTTTGTATTTAAATTTTTTTCCAGGACTTTCATCTGTACCAGCAAAAATCGATCCCATCATTATTGCATCCGCTCCAGCTGCTAAAGCTTTTGCTATATCTCCTGAAAATTTTATTCCCCCATCTGAAATAATTTTAATTTTTTTATTTTTTAATGCATCTTTAACATCCATTATTGCAGAGATCTGTGGAACTCCAATTCCTGCCACCATTCTTGTTGTGCAAATTGATCCAGGTCCAATACCTACTTTAATAATATCGGCTCCTGAGTTAAATAATTTTTTCGCAGCCTTTCCAGTTGCAATATTTCCAACACAAATAGGAATTTTGCTATTAATTTTTTTTAATTTTGAAAGAGTATTAAGAACTTTTTTACTGTGACCATGTGCAGTATCAACTACAATTAAATCACAGCCATTATCTATTAAAGATTTAGCTCTTTCCAAATCTTCTCTATTGGTTCCGACTGCTGCTCCTACAACAAATTTTTTCTTTTTAACTTTTAAAATTTCTTGTGATTGATTTTTAATATCAAGATTTCTGTGAACTATTCCCATGCCTCCAGCACTAGCCATTGCTATGGCCATTTTTGACTCGGTAACAGTATCCATTGCAGATGATAAGAACGGAACTTTAAGTAAAATTTTTTCTGTAAGTTTTAAAGATAAATTTGTTTCTGAAGGTAGGACATCAGAATATTGTGGAATTAGGAGAACATCATCAAAGGTTAAAGATTCTTTTATTGTACCCATATTCACTTATAAACAATTTTTGAAATTTATAAAGTCTTTAAAAATTTACAGTGTAAATAAGTTTCTTTGGATTCATTCCTGCTAGATTTTGGTTTGAAAAAATTGACATTTTTGAATAAAGATTTAGCCAAATTTTTAACTTCTATGAAATCGTCTCCCATAAATAATTTTGATACTAATGCTCCATCAGATTTTAGTATTTTTGAGGATAAAGCTAGTGATTCTGAGCATAGTTGGTTTGTTCTTATAGAATCCAAAGACTTATTACCAGTTGTGTCAGCTGCCATATCTGAGATTACAACATCAATTTTTTTTTTGAAAAAATTTTCTATGAGAAGAATAGTCTTTATATTGTATATGTCACATTTTATAAATTTTACATTTTTTATTTGCTCCATTTGTTTAATATCAATTGATAAAATTTTACCATTAGTGATGATTTTACTTGCTACTTGTGACCATCCGCCGGGATATGAACCAAGATCTAATAAGTTTGTATTTTTACTTATAAAGCTAAATTTTTCATTCAATTCAATTAACTTAAAAGATGCTCTAGACCTATATCCAAGTGTTTTAGATTTTTTGAAAAACTGATCTTTATGTTGTTTGATTTTCCAAGAGTTGCTTTTTTTTTCTCTTTTAGATTTCTTCATTATAAAATATCTTCATGGTCTTCGTCAGATATTTTTTGAGAGTATATTTTTTGCTGTTTTTTATAAATTAGAAAACTAACTGGAATTAAAGCTAAATAAACTAAGCCAAAAACTAAGAGTGTTTCAAAAGTATAAAATAATAATGCTATAAATATTAAACCAACCGTAAGTAGGAGAAAAATTGTAGCTTTAGAAGAAATCGAAATTTTTTTAAATGAAAGTGTTGGAATTTTGCTTACTAACAATAATGCAATTAAAATAGTAAGGTAGGGTGTGATCAGCTTAATATCAATATCTAAACTTAAATTTGTTAATTCATATATCAAAGGCATTAATATTATCAGCCCTCCAGCAGGTGACGGAACACCTTCAAAGAAATTGCTTTTCCATTCATGTTGTAATTCTACTTTAGTAAGATTAAACCTTGCTAATCTTAGAACACAACATACTGAATAAATTAAAGCTATTGTCCATCCAAGCTTGCCATAAGAATTTAATTCCCAAAAATATAAAATTAATACAGGCGCGATTCCAAAACTTACAAAGTCTGTCAATGAGTCTAATTCTTTACCAAATTCAGAAGTTCCTTTTATTAATCTGGCAATTCTCCCATCAAGTGCGTCTAAAATAGCTGCAAGCAAAATTAATATTACTGCAAGACTATAATTACCATCAATTGAAAATTTTATAGAACTAATTCCAAGACAAACCCCGCCTAAAGTAAGAATATTGGGTAAAAGATATCTAGTTTTTTTTGATGATACTAATTTAAATTTTTTGTTTTCTTCCATTATTCTGACGCAATTAAACTTTCACCGGCAACTACATTTTGTCCTAATTTAGCTAATACCTTTTTATTCTTAAAATATAAATCAACCCTACTTCCAAATCTAATCATTCCTATTCTATCACCTTGTTTTAAGTCTTGTCCTTGCTCTACCTCGCAAACTATTCTTCTTGCGATTAATCCAGCTATTTGAACAATAATAATCTCTTCGTTATCCTTAATTGATTTTATTTTAAAATAATTTCTCTCGTTTTCCTCACTAGCTTTGTCTAAAGAAGCATTTAAAAATTTGCCAGGTTTATAATAAATTTCTTCGACTTTCCCACTTGTTGGAATTCTATTTACATGACAATTAAATACATTCATGAACACACTAACTTTTGTGTATGTTGTGTTTTCTAACCTAAGTTCCTCCGGACCAGATCTTTCAGATATATCTGTTATCAAACCGTCTGCAGGACTTACTAAATAGTTATCATCGTTTATAGGAAAACGCTCTGGATCTCTGAAGAAGTAATAAACCCAAACAGTGATTAGAACAAAAATAAAACCAATTAATTTAGAAAAAAACAAAGCTATAAAAGAAGCTAAGATGGAAATAGCTAAGAATTTATAGCCTTCCTTGTGAATCTTTGGAAAAATTGTATTAAACATAATTTAAAGTTTGCTAAATTTTTCTTAATATGTATAAAAATCAAAGTTAATCAATCAATATTTTATGGCAAAAATAAAAGTTAAAAATCCTATAGTTGAGTTAGATGGCGATGAAATGACAAGAATCATATGGTCATTTATCAAAGATAAGCTTATCAAGCCATATATCGAGATAGATCTTAAGTATTACGATCTAGGTATGGAAAGTCGGGATAAAACTGATGATCAAATTACAGTAGACGCAGCAAATGCGATAAAGCAGCATGGCGTTGGTGTAAAGTGCGCTACCATAACCCCTGACGAAGCACGAGTAGAAGAATTTAAGTTAAAGAAAATGTGGAGATCTCCAAATGGAACTATTAGAAATATTTTAGGTGGCACAGTTTTTAGAGAACCAATTATTTGTAAAAATGTTCCAAAATTAGTTCCAGGATGGACTAAACCAATCGTGATAGGAAGACATGCTTTTGGAGATCAATATAGAGCTACGGACTTTTTAATACCAGGGGAAGGAAATCTTGAAGTTAAATGGACCTCCAAGGACGGTAAAAATAAAAAGGAATTTAAAGTTTTTGATTTTCCAGGTTCTGGTACAGCTCTTACAATGTATAATCTTGATGACTCAATAAAAAATTTTGCAAGAGCATGCATGAATTATGGACTTGGAAGAAAGTGGCCAGTATATCTTTCAACTAAAAATACAATTCTAAAAGCATACGACGGTAGATTTAAGGATCTTTTCCAAGAAGTTTTTGAAAAAGAGTTTTCTGATAAATTTAAAAAAGCTAATATTAATTATGA
>MDTD01038006.1_pt1 | contig 10206 bp, 8 predicted proteins | sample 811221 | NCBI WGS metagenome assembly MDTD01 (sample SAMN05326646, study PRJNA326480) | marine metagenome | isolation source: seawater | place: Pacific Ocean: South West | collected 2011
ACAAGAGCCGCGGCACGGTCTTCACCTTCTACACCGGTATCACGCTGTTCGGCGTCGTCGGCGGCCAGCTCGCCGTCGGTTTCGGCAACCCCAACACGCCGATCCTGTTCATGGTCGCCGGCATCGTCTACTGCATCGCCATGCTGCCGACGACGGTCTCCAACGCCGCCTCGCCGCGGCCGCTGCAGGCCGTGCGGATCGACCTGAAACTGCTCTACCGCAACTCCCCGGTGGCCTTTTTCGGGGTTCTGCTCACCGGCATCGCCAACGGCGCCTTCGGCACGCTGGTGGCCGTGTTCGCCGCCCGCGCGGGCCTGCCGGACAATCAGGTCGCCTTTCTGGTGACGGGCGCCATTCTCGCCGGCGCGCTGGCGCAGGTGCCGGTCGGCCGGCTGTCGGACCGGATGGACCGGCGCCATGTGATCGCGGGACTTGCCGGCATTGCCGCCGCCGCCGCCATCGCCACGCTCATCCTCAGGCCCGGCAGCACGACGCTGATCGTCCTGATCGCGATCTACGGCGCGACGGCCAACGTGCTCTATCCGATCACCGCTTCGCACGCCAACGACTTCGCCCGGCCGGAAGACTATGTGAAGATCGCCAGCGGCCTGCTGTTCCTGTTCGGCATCGGCACGATCATCGGCCCGACGGTCAGCGGCCCGGTGATGACGATATTCGGCCCCTATTCCCTGTTTATCGTCACCGCGAGCGCCCATCTGCTGATCCTCGTCTATGCCATCATCCGCTCGCGCATCCGCGCCGCCATTCCGGTGGACGAACGCGACACCTTCATGGCAATGCCGGACGCGGCGACGCCGGTCTCCACCACCGAGGGCGTCGCGCTGAAAAACCCCAATCGCGACGCCCCCGCGCCCGACGACCAGGAAAGGAGGGAAGACCATGCCGCCTGACGACGACAACGACGAACGTAAACCACCGAAAGGCCAGTATATCATCGGCGCCGACCTTGAAGAGCATTCCGTCGAGGCGCTCAACGGCTTCGTCGCGGATCTGCGCCACGAGATCGAGCGCATCGAGGCTGCCATTTCGAAGAAGGGAAGCGGCCGCGAGACCGCCGAAAGCCTCTTCAGGAAGAAATGACCCGCCTTTGCCGAAGGTCGTTAAGCAGATATTAACCTTTCCAAGGTGTTATAGGGCATCCGCCATGCGGAGTCGGGATTTCTGTCTTATTCCGATCATCACCCTTTGACTTATGAGCCGCCCCTCGCGGCTCTTTTTTTTGCGTCCCGCGCAATCGGCGGTGGGTATTAACCCTTCATTAAGAAACGGGTTGCGGAAATGCGCTACAGGTATAAGTGTTGTCGACGTTGTTGAAGACCTGCCGCACAGCGTATCGCGGCGGTCGGCGTAGCCAGAGTGTGCAGATGAGCAGTACCGGGGCAAATCCGATCAATTTCGCGGGACGGGCCGCCAATTCACCCCAGTTCGAGGCCCTTTATGCCGAGGGCATGTCGCTGGTCGAGGAGACCGCCGCCTATCTCGACGGCCCCGGCCGGGCTGCTTCGAAACACCTGAACCCGAAGGCTGCAGCGCTCTACTCCGCTGAATCGATCCGTTTGACCACGCGGCTGATGCAGCTTGCCTCCTGGCTCTTGCTGCAGCGTTCGCTCAATTCCGGCGAAATGACGCGCGAGCAGGTGGTCCAGGAGCGCCGCAAGCTCAGGCTCGGCGGCGGCGGAAACGAGGACGGGATTTCCGCCTGGAGCGAACTGCCGCCCGGCTTCCGCGATCTCGCCGACCATGCGACCCGGCTGGAGACCCGCATCCGCAAGCTGGACGAAAGCCTGATGCGCGAGAACGCCGCTCCCGAAGCCGCCAACAACCAGGTCATCGCCCAGATCGACCTCCTGCAGACGGCGTTTGCACGGCGGTAGAGAGCGGCCTGCCACTCTCTCCCTGCGGCGGAGAAATCAGAAGCGTCTTTGTGGCCCATCAGAGAAGGCCGGGCGCCGTCGTTTCCGATCTCGGACTGCTGACAAACCCATCCATTCTACGGACGTCACCCTCGGCCTTGTGCCGAGAATCCAGCCACATCGCCACATATGCGGAGCTTCTGTTTTGCATCAGTCTGAATTGTTTCGTCTTTCCAGCCGAAACGCCTGTCGCGGCGAGACGTGCTCAGATGCTCGGACAGGCCCAAGCATTGACGAATGAGGGTGCAGTAACTTCTGTCAACAAACCAAAGGCCGGGCGCTTTCGCGTCCGGCCTCCTCTCTTTCGTATTGTCGCCTGACCTCAGAATGTCTGCGTCAGCGAGATCTTGAAGGTCCGGCCGGGTTCCGAATAGAAGCTCTGCGGCTGGTCCATCGTCGCGTCCTGCAGTTCCAGGGCGTCGTAATAGGTCTGGTCGAACAGGTTGTAGACGCCGGCCTGCAGCGTCATGCCCTCGAAGCGCTCCGGCGCCCACCATGCGGTGACGTCGACGATGCCGTAGCCCGGCGCCTTGAAGTCGGCCGTCGAGCCGTCCGGCACCTTGGCGGACAGGATCCAGTTCGAATTCACGCCCCAGGTCTCGTCGTTATAGCCGCCGCCGATGACGGCCTTGAGCGGCGCCACCGAGCCCAGGATTTCGTTGGTATCCATGTTGAAGCCGCGGGCGAAGGCGAGCGAGGCGTGGATGTCCCAGTTGTTGATGAACGACTTCTGGAAGCTCGCCTCGAGGCCGGCGATCTCGACATTGTCGATATTGACGGTCTGGGTGATGCCGAAGGGATAGAGACCGGGCGCGATGCCGACATCGCCGGGCTCGACCGACTGGGTATCGATGAAGTCCTTGTAGCGGCTGTAGAAGGCCGAAATCCGGCCGCCGTCGTCGTCATCGCCGAAATTGGCGCCGAGCTCGAAGCCCCAGCTCGTTTCCGGCTTGAGGTCGGGATTGCCGATCCTGAGGTAAGTGCCCGGACCGCCGTAATCGACGTAAAGCTCGCCCGGCGTCGGCGCGCGGAAGGCGGTGGAGAACTGACCGTAAAGCTGGGTGAAGTCGGTGAGGTCGTAGGTGGCGAGGATCTTCGGCGAGATACGCCAGTCGCTTTGCCCGTCCGGCAAGCCGTTGTAGTTCGGGTTGTTGGTATAGGCCTCGGTTTCCTTCGGGTCATACTGGTACCAGTCGAAGCGCACGCCGGGGGTCAGCGCAAAGCCGCTGTCGCCGAAGAGGATCTCGTCATGGGCGTAGAGACCGAGGACATAGCCGTCCACATCCGGCGTATCCGCCTGGTTGGTGTGGAGGAAATTGCAGGAGCTGAAGGGCGAATAGGGTCCGGGACCGCAATTGTCCTCGCCGCTCGAATACTGGCTCGTCTGCGAATAGTAGAAATCGCCGCCGATGGTGAAATTGTGGTAGAGCGAGCCGGTTTCAATGCCCTTCTGAGCCCAGCCCGACCAGCCGTAGCGCTCGTCCTCGGTCTTCGACGTGCGCGAATAGGGACCATAGGGCGGGGTCGGACGCGCGCCCGGCAGGCGGGTGCCGCTGGTGCCGCTCTCACGCTCGCTCTTCAGCCAGTAGAACGTGCTGAAGGCGCTGTCGAACAGGCCTTCGGCGGCGATTGCCTCGTAGTTGTAATCGATCGAGACCCGGTCGCGATGCTTGATCTCGCTGCCGTTCCAGTCATCCTGCGCATAGGTGCTGCCCTGCTCGGTCAGGAGTTCGACATCCTTGTCGCGGTCGTAGCGTTCCAGTGTCAGGCCGAGCGTGTGGGCGCCCATGAACTGCTGGCGCAGCTTGAACAGGAGATTGTTCTCGTCGAAGCTTGCCGGGTTGGGCTCGCTGCGGGTCGCGCCATAGCCGCCGACCGTGCCCTGGTTTTCCGTCTCGCTTCCGGAGCCGAGGTCGCCCTGGAACAGCATGGAGGTGTTGCCGGAGCGAATGGCGAAGGCGCCCTGGGCGTTGATGCTCTGGTCGGCGCTGTCATACATGAGACCGGTGCGTCCGCCCCAGCCCTTTTCCGGGTCGATCAGGTCTTCAGGCTCCAGGGTGCGCAAGACGACCGTGCCGCCGAGCGAACCGCTGCCGGAGCGCGAGGAGTCCGAACCGCGGACGATGTCGATCGTCGCGATCGAATCGAAGCTGAAACTGTCCATATTGCCGGCGGCATCGCCGCGCGCGGCGTCGTCCAGATAGGGAAGCTGAATGCCGTCGATGACGGTCGAGACGCGCGGCCCCTGCATGCCGCGAATATTGACCGAACCCGAATCGTCGCCGACAAAGGTGACGCCCGGCTCAAGCACGCGGGTGAAATCGGCAAAATCCGTGACGATGTTGGCGTCGAGCGCGTCGCGCGTCGTTTCCGTGGCAAGCGGCGTGTCCGCGATGCCATCCTTGCCGCCTGTCGTGGTCACATTGACCGGCGCCAGAACCGTGGCCTCAGCATCCGTTGTGGCATCCTGCGCGATCGCGGAATGTGTCAAAACAGCCGACGCCAGTGCGGTGCACGACGCCAGCAAGAAGGTGCGGGAAAGTCCCATACGCATCACCCAATCCTCTTGTTCTCTTCAGAACCTGGCTGGCTGACGCCGGGAAACCCCGAAACGAACTGGCTGGCTGGGCATTCTGTGCCGGCAGGCGCCGGCTTCTCGTGCCTAGGAGCTATAAAACATGAGTATTATTGTCAACAAAAATTGCCTGATTTTCGTCATAATTTCCGCACTGCGACAGCATGTCGGTGGATATCCAGCCTCACCCGGGCTAAGTTTCGCCGAAATGCGGGCGTTAATGGTGCGATCGAAACACGGGAGCGAAAGTGGATGGGGGTAAAGGCCGTATTGAAGCGCTGCGCCTGGACAGCCGGCGCAGCCCTTCTCTGTGGGGGGCTTTATCTCGGCGGCCTGCAGTTGACCGGCAATTTCCATGAGGTTCATGCCGGCGCGCTCTATCGTTCCGCTCAGCCGAGCGCCGACGATCTGACTGACTACGCCAAACGCCACGGCATCAGGACGGTGATCAATCTGCGCGGCGCGCATCCGGGCCGGGCCTGGTATGATCAGGAAATCGCCGCAAGCGAGGCGCTCGGGATCACCCATGTCGACTTCGGCATGTCCGACAGCCGGGAATTGCCGCTCGATCGCAGCCTGGAGCTTCTGGCGCTGATGCGCGACGCGGAAAAGCCGCTTCTCATTCACTGCAAGGCCGGCGCAGACCGCACGGGGCTGGCCGCGGTCATGTATCTGCAGCAACTGGCAGGCATTGACGAGGAAACGGCCGAATGGCAGCTCTCCCCGATCTACGGTCACCTCAATATTCCGATGACCGGCCCGTGGGCCATGGACCGGACCTGGGAACGGCTGGAAAAGGATTTCGGCCTGCCGAGCTGAGGAAGCCTATGCCGCATCGACGATGAAGCGGCTCCGTTCCTCCCGGAACCGCCGGGTGAGAAAGGCCCGCACCAGCGCGATGCGCGCAAGATTGCCGGTATCGGGGTGTGACAGCAGGTAGTAGGACCGCCGGAAACTGATCTCCGGCAGAATGCTGACAAGGCCCGGACTGTCGCGCACGACGAAATCATGCAGGATGCCGATGCCGATGCCCGCGCGAACGGCCTCGATCTGACCGGCGACGCCGGCGCAGCGAAACAGCCGGCCCGCAGACCGGCCGAGATGGTTGGCATAGTTCAGCGAGGAGGCATAGGCGTAGTCCTCCACGCCCGTCACCGCGACATGCCCGGACAGCGCGTGCTCGTCATTTGGCGTGCCGAACCGATCCAGATAGGCGCGCGCCGCATAGACGCCGAGCGTGTAGTCGGTCAGCTTGGAGACGACCAGCCTGCCCTCCTCCGGCGGGTCGAGCGTGATCGCAAGGTCCGCCTCGCGCTTCGACAGCGAGAATGTGCGCGGCAGCGGCACGAGCTCGACGACAAGGGCTGGATGCTGCTCCTGCAGGCGGCCAAGCTCGCCGGCCAGAAAATAGGTGCCGAGGCCGTCCGGCGCGCCGACGCGCACGGTGCCGGCAAGGCTCGCGCCGCGCGCCCGCGTATCCTCCGTGATCCCGAGAATTTCCGTTTCCACCCGTTCGGCGACGACAAGCAACCGCTCGCCCGCCTCCGTCAGCGTCGAGCCGGCTGGCGTGCGCTCGAACAACGGCTCGCCGAGCGCCTCCTCCAGCGCATTGATGCGGCGCGAAACCGTGGCATGGTTGAGCGTCAGCGCCCGGGCGGCCGCAAGGAACTGGCCATGGCGGGCGACCGCCAGAAAAACGCGCAAATGATCCCAGTCCATCGATGTCCTATAATTTTTGCACAACGGATTTGTAAAATATCCTGTTTCTTTGCAGAAATTAATAGGCAAGAGTACAGGTGACAGTCAAACCGAGATGCGACAGGATGCTCTCTTGCTTGCGTCACCCTCGGGCTTGACCCGAGGGTCCAGGCGGAACCGCTCCGCGACAATGGATCCTCGGGTCAAGCCCGAGGATGACGCTGAAGGGGACGGCGGGTCCTGTCGCCTGAAAAACCGGAGGAACCACCATGAAATCCATCCAGCACTTCATCAACGGCAAGATCGCCGCGGGCTCCGGCAGCCGCACCGTGCCGACCTACAACCCGGCAACGGGCGAACAGAGCGGCGAACTGTCACTTGCCAATGGCGCCGACGTCCGCGCCGCCGTCGAAGCGGCAACGGCCGCCTTCCCGGCCTGGGCGGAGACGACGCCGCTGCGCCGAGCCCGTATCCTGAACAGGTTCCTCGGCATTCTCGAAGACCGGAGCGATGAGCTGGCGAAGGTGATCACCGCCGAGCACGGGAAGGTTCATTCCGATGCGCTGGGCGAGATCCAGCGCGGCATGGAAGTGGTCGAGTTCGCCACCGCCGCCCCGCAGCTTCTGAAGGGCGAGTTCACCGAAAATGTCGGCACCGCCGTCGACAGCTGGTCGATGCGCCAGCCGCTCGGCGTCGTCGCCGGCATCACGCCGTTCAACTTTCCGGCGATGGTGCCGATGTGGATGTTCCCGGTCGCGCTTGCCTGCGGCAACTGCTTCGTCCTGAAGCCGTCCGAACGCGACCCCTCCGCCTCCCTTCTGATTGCCGAATGGCTGAAGGAGGCTGGCCTTCCCGACGGCGTCTTCAACGTCGTCCAGGGCGACAAGGAGGCCGTCGACGCGATCCTCGCCGATCCCGACATCCAGGCCGTCAGCTTTGTCGGGTCCACCCCGATCGCGCGCTATATCTACACGACCGCAACGGCGAGCGGCAAACGCTGCCAGGCGCTCGGCGGCGCGAAGAACCACATGATCGTGATGCCCGACGCCGACATGGACCAGGCCGCCGACGCGCTGATGGGAGCCGCCTATGGCTCGGCCGGCGAGCGCTGCATGGCGATCTCGGTCGCCGTTCCCGTCGGCGACGAGACCGCCGACCGGCTGATCGACAAGCTGAAGCCCCGGATCGCCGCCCTCAAGGTCGGCCCCGGCACCGATCCGGAAGCCGATATGGGCCCGGTCGTCACGGCGGCCGCGCGCGACAAGATCCTCGGCCTGATCGATTCGGGCGTCGAGGAAGGCGCGGACCTCGTTGTCGACGGTCGCGGCCTGAAGCTGCAGGGCTATGAGAACGGCTACTTCGTCGGCGCGACGCTCTTCGATCATGTCACGACCGACATGAAGATCTACAGGGAAGAGATCTTCGGTCCGGTCCTCTCGGTTGCCCGCGCCGCAAGCTATGACGAGGCGGCGCAGTGGATCAACGACCACGAATACGGCAATGGCACGGCGATCTTCACCCGCGACGGCGATGCCGCCCGCGAATTCGCCCACAAGATCAAGGTCGGCATGGTCGGCATCAATGTCCCGATCCCGGTTCCGATGGCGTTTCATTCCTTCGGTGGCTGGAAGGCCTCGCTCTTCGGCGATCATCACATGCACGGTCCCGAGGGCGTGCGCTTCTATACCCGCATGAAGACCATCACCAGCCGCTGGCCCAAGGGCATCCGCTCAGGCGCCGAATTCTCCATGCCGACGATGAAATAGGCGGCATCCGCATACCCGGGACAATAGCAATCCGCCCCTTACCGGGCGGATTTTTTCTGCTATACCAACGGTCACAAGAGAGACAGGGGCGCCCGATCAAACGGGCTGAGAAGCACCCTTGGAACCTGATCCGGATCATACCGGCGGAGGGAGTCGCTCGGGCCTTTCCTGATCTGGCCCGTCCGGCTTTCCCGCTGAAACAAGAAAAGGGAAACCGGCATGACGGACGCCGACATTCTGTTGACCGAGATGCGCGAGAAAGCGCCGCTGGTGCACTGCATCACCAATCATGTGGCGATGAACATCGCCGCCAATGTCCTGCTTGCGGCCGGCGCATCTCCCGCGATGGTGCTGGCAGAGGAAGAGGCGGGCGAATTTGCCGGGCTCGCCGATGCCTTGACGATCAATATCGGCACGCTGACCTCCGCCCGACTGGCCTCCATGAAGGCGGCCATTGCCGGCGCAAGAGACGGCGGAAAGCCCTGGGTGTTCGACCCCGTCGCCCATTTCGCAACCGACTATCGCAGAAAGGCCGCGCGCGCGATCCTCGATCTCGGCCCGGCCGTCCTGCGCGGCAATGCCTCGGAAATCCTCGCCTTCTCCGGCGCGGCGGCACACGGCAAGGGCGTTGATGCCGGCGATGGCGTTCTTGCGGCGGAAGAGACCGCGCGCCGTCTTGCCGCCGAGGGCAAGATGGTGGTTGCCGTCACCGGCGAGACCGATTTCGTTACCGACGGCCGTCGCGCCGCGCGGGTTGCGGGCGGTTCGCCCCTGATGCCGAAGGTCACCGCGCTCGGCTGCGCGCTGACCTGCCTTGTCGGGGCCTTTGTCGGCACGCGCCCGGCCGATCCCTTTTCCGCAACGATCGCCGCCTTCGCGCTCTATGCGGTCGCCGGCGGCAAGGCGCACGGAATGGCGCAAGGCCCCGGCACCTTCGCCGTGCAGTTTCTCGACGCCCTCGCCGCAACGGGCCCGGCGGAACTGAAGGCCGGCGCCAGGGTTACACTCCTGTGAGGCGGGACGTGCGCGGCTGTGACGGCGCAGGGCGCCTCGGCATCGGCCGATTGAAACGCGGGCAGCCCCTTTCCACATGTCCCGCAGGCGGCCCCGTCGCCGAACATACCAACAGGCAGCGATGGCCCACGTCCATCGGGAAGGCAAAGACATGATTGCGAATATTCTTTCGATCGCCGGCTCCGATCCCTCGGGCGGCGCCGGCATCCAGGCCGATCTCAAGACGTTTTCGGCACGGGGGACCTACGGCATGGCGGCGATGACGGCGCTGACGGCGCAGAACACGCAGGGCGTGACCGGCGTGCACGAGGTGCCGTCCGCTTTCGTCGCCGAGCAGATCGCGGCGATCTTCGACGATGTCTCCGTCAGCGCGATCAAGATCGGGATGATCGCCAACGCCAGTATCGCCATCACCATTGCCGACAGCCTGCGTCACCACGTCGAGGTGCCGGTCGTGCTCGACCCGGTGATGGTGGCCAAGGGCGGACACCGGCTTCTGCCGGAGGACGCGGTGGAGGCGCTGAAGGAGCATCTCCTGCCGCTTGCCGCCGTTCTGACGCCGAACCTGCCGGAGGCAGCCGCCCTGCTTGACGCGGACGTCGCGACCAATCGTGAAGCGATGATCGCCCAGGGCAATGCGCTGCGCGGGCTCGGCGCCCAGGCCGTTCTGATGAAGGGCGGCCATCTGGAGGGCGACGACTGCCCGGACCTGCTGGTAACCGCTCTCGGCCATCAATGGCTGGAGGGCGCGCGGATCGACACGGAAAACACCCACGGCACGGGCTGCACCCTGTCGAGCGCGATCGCCGCGGAAATCGGAAAGGGGCTTGCGCTTGCCGAAGCCGTCGTCATCGCCAAGGATTATGTCGCCGGCGCGATCGCGGCATCGGACAGGCTGTCCGTCGGCTCCGGCCACGGCCCCACCCATCACTTCCATGCCCTTTGGCCGTGATTTCAACAAATAGTGATGCCTAACGTCCGCGCGCGGGGCGAATTGATCTTTCGCGGCCGCTTACGCCACTGGCATCCCGTCGGCGGCTGGATATACTGCAGGCGAAACGAGAAGGAGGTCTCGATGAAGAAGAACTATCTGATCGCCGGCGCCGTGGCGCTCTGTCTTGGCGCGGGCCCGGTTTTCGCGCAGGACGCCCCGCAAATGCTCCGTCAGGATGACATGAAGGCTATCGGCCAGGCCATGGGCCAGCTCGGCGCCATCGCC
>MDTD01099860.1_pt1 | contig 10206 bp, 10 predicted proteins | sample 811221 | NCBI WGS metagenome assembly MDTD01 (sample SAMN05326646, study PRJNA326480) | marine metagenome | isolation source: seawater | place: Pacific Ocean: South West | collected 2011
TTATCTGGAGGTGAGAGACAGGGTGTTGCAATAGCAAGAGCTATATATAACAATGCAGAATTAATAGTGCTCGACGAACCAACTAATAATTTATCTTTAAACGAAACTCAAAAAGTTTTTGATTTTGTATTAAATGTAAAGAAATCAAATAGATCTGTTCTATTTATCGGTCATAATATTTATCACGTTTATGATATTTCTGATAGATTTGTAATATTGGACAGAGGGGAAGTTGTTCACGAGTTAAATAAAGAAGATATATCTACTCCTGAAGAATTGATGAAAATAATGAGAGAAACAATAATCAAGCATTAAAATGAATAATAAGAGCTTAATAAATAATCTATTTCATAAAAATGGACGCGCAATTGGAAGTATTGGTTATTTTATTTTATTAATGGCAATATTTTTATTTGGAGCACCAGAGGCTTGGATAAGACCTAATTTACATCAATCAGTATTTGTAATGATGCCAACCTTAATTTTTTTAACAATTCCACTTGTTTTTCTTGTAGCATCTGGAGAAATTGACTTGTCTTTTGCATCTACGTATGCGGTTGCAGCTTATATTTTTGCTCTTTTAGTAAAAAATGGAGTAGATCCAGCTATTTGTTTTGTATTAGGTATTTTAACAGGTGCTTTGATAGGTGCACTCGTTGGAACTTTGATTGTAGTGTTTCGACTATCGTCTTTAGTTGCTTCTCTTGGTGTATTGTTTTTATTAAGAGGGGTTATTTTACTTTTAACAAATAGTAGATCAATTACGATTATGGAAGTAGAAAATCATTGGATTTACCCTCTTTTAGTAGGTAAATTTTATGGTTTTCCAATGCAAATTTTTTGGGCAGCGATATTTATTATTTTTTGTTACTATTTTTTTAATAAACACATTTTTGGGGTCCATATTCAACATGTTGGTGATAACTCTGTAAGTGCTGAACAAATGGGAATAAATGTAGATGCAGTCAAGATAAAGGCTTTTATGTTTGTTGGAGTTGGTGCTGCGCTTGGCGGAATATTTACTACTTTAATAACGTATACTTTCTTTCCTACGCAAGGTTTTGGCTATTTATTATTAGCCTTAGCAGCAGTTTTTGTTGGAGGAACGCCTTATTGGGGAGGCTTGGGAACAATTGTCGGAGCAGTATTTGGAGTTGGAATTATTGCGTATATGGAAATAGGAATAATAGCAATAGGATGGAGTGGTGAATGGAGGCAATTTTTTAATGGTCTAATAATCTTGTTAGCTCTTCTTGGTCATAGATTACACGGAGAGAGAGTAAGGTAATTAATTTGTTATGACCAACATAATTATTTGGAATGAAAACATTCATGAAAAAGAAAATGCAGAAGTTAAGAAAATTTATCCAAATGGAATACATAATTGTATAAAAAATTTTTTATCAAAGAATAGTTCTTTTAAAATTGAAACTGCAACTCTAGAAGAAGAAAATAATGGACTTAATGAAGAAAATTTAAGTAAATGTAATGTACTGCTATGGTGGGGGCATAAAGCTCATTCTAAAGTTCTAGATGCAACAGTAGATTTGGTACAAAAAAGAGTACTGGAAGGAATGGGATTAATAGTATTACATTCAGGGCATCATTCGAAAATTTTTCAAAGACTTATGGGCACAAATTGTAATCTCACATGGCGAGAATACGGAGAAAAAGAAAGACTTTGGATATGTAATCCTGCACATCCAATTTGCAAAGGACTAGACCCTTATATTGAAATTGAAATGGAAGAGATGTATGGAGAGCCCTTCCAAGTGCCTTCACCGGATGAAACACTTTTTACAAGTTGGTTTGAAGGAGGAGAAACATTTAGATCAGGACTATTATATAAAAGAGGCAATGGTATAATTTTCTATTTTCGTCCTGGTCATGAAGCTTATCCAACATATCATAACACAAATATACAAAAGATCATCGAGAATGCGGTTAATTATGTAAAACCTATAAATGATAATATATGGGAAGATATTCATTCACCAATTCCTAAAAGTAATAGACCTAAACCAATTGAAGATATTAAAAAAAGAGGTATTTCAGTTGGACACCCTACGGATAAATAATTAAAATGAAAATAGGTATAGTTGGAACAGGCAATATATCACTACGTCACCTAGAAGAATTTAACAAAATTGATAACGTTAAAGTTGAAGCAGTTTGCGATACTAATAAAAACAATTTAGAGAAATTTTTATCTTTAAATAAAATATATGGAATAAGAGGTTATTCTAACTTAGATGAAATGCTTGCTAATGAAAAAAATTTTGATGGCATTACTAATGCAACTCCTGATAAATTTCATAAAGAAACATCAATTAAAATATTAAATAGTGGTTATAATATTTTTTGTGAAAAACCTTTAGCTGAAAATTATCAAGATGCAAAAACTATGGTTGATGCTGCAATAAAAGCACAAAAAATAAATATGGTTAATTTTACTTATAGAGAATCAAGTGCATATCAAAAACTAGTTGAAATTATTAGATCTGGAGACGTTGGATTGCCTCGTCATGTTAGTGCATGTTATTTTCAATCATGGCTTTCGAGTAATAAATGGGGAGATTGGAAAAAAGAAGATAAGTGGCTATGGAGACTATCAAAAAAACATGGAAGCAATGGTGCTTTGGGAGATACGGGGGTTCATATATTTGATTTTGCTATGAATGCAGTTGGGGATATAAAAGAAATATTTACAGACATAAAAACATATTATGATAAAGGAAACAAAATAGGTGAATATACCCTTGATGCTAATGATGGTTTTAATTCTCTAGTTAGATTTGAAAATGGAGCAATAGGAACTGTAACCAACACAAGATACGCAACTGGTCATGCAAACTCCATTATTTTAGAGGTTTTTTGTACTAAGGGTGCTTTAAAAGTTGAATTGGATGAAGCTAGATCAAAATGGTCAACCTTGAATATTTGCCAAAATGACAACGTTAATAAAATTTTATGGGAAGAAATTGAATGCCCTAAAACTCCTAATAACTATGAAAATTTTATTAAATCAATAAAATATAATGAAAAAATTCAACCAGATTTTAACCAGGGTGCAAAAATCCAAAAAATAATTGATTCTTGTATAAAAAGTAATGACAATGGTGCCTGGGTTGATATAAATATATGATTTAGAATTTTTTTAAGTTAGTTCTACACTTGAAAAATCGCTCAAAGGAGGATGAAGTGGCTGATATAAATATTAACACAGTTAACAAGTATTTTGGAGATGTTCATGTAATTAAGGACATATCCCTTGATATAAAAAGTCAATCTTTTACAGTTCTAGTTGGGCCCAGTGGATGTGGTAAATCTACTATGCTCAGAATGATTGCTGGATTAGAAGATATTAATTCTGGAACAATTTCAATCGACGGTCAAGTTGTAAATGATTTGCCACCCAAACAAAGAAATATTGCTATGGTGTTTCAATCTTATGCACTCTACCCACACATGACAGTTTTCGATAATATGGCATTTGGTTTGAAACTTGAGAAAAGATCAAAAGATGAAATTAATGAAAGAGTAAATGAAGCTGCAAGGATCTTGCAAATTGAGGATTATCTAAAAAGAAAACCAAAACAATTATCAGGTGGTCAAAGACAAAGAGTGGCTATTGGTAGAGCTATAACTAGAAAACCAAAAGTTTTTCTTTTTGATGAACCCTTATCAAATTTAGATGCTGCGTTAAGAGTTCAAATGAGGGTTGAGCTAGCAAAACTTCATAATGAATTAGAAGCTACAATGATTTATGTAACACATGATCAAACAGAAGCTATGACACTAGCAGATGATATAGTAGTTTTAGATACTGGAATAGTTTCTCAAAAAGGCTCTCCTTTACAGCTTTATGATAAACCCAATAATATGTTTGTCGGCGGATTTATAGGTTCACCTAAAATGAATTTTATTTCTACGAAAATAATTTCAAAAAGTAATGAATCAACAGAAGTTGATATAATGGGGATGTCAAAAATAGCAGTCTCAAAAATATCACCATCTTCATCTGAGGGAGACACTGTTACTCTTGGTATTCGACCAGAACATTTGTTAGTTAATCAAGAGTCAGATGGCAGTTGGGAAAGTAAAGTTTTTGTTGTTGAAAAACTGGGATCCGGAACATTCTTATATTTAGAAAAAGATGGTGAACCTCTTGTGGTTGAAACTGAAGGTCATTCAAATATTAAAGTCGGTGATACGGTTAAAGTAGGATTTCCTTCAAATAGATGTCATTTATTTGATAGTTCTCAACAAGCTTTTAAATAATAGAATCGTTGTTAATAATGTCCCATAAAATGGGACATTTCCAAAGCGTTTTGGACTTTCATAGTTAATTATTATTAATAATCTATAATAAAATCGGGCAGAAGGTTTTCATATTATTTCCTCCTATAAGAAGTATTCCTCTTATAAAACTTTTCTGCCCTTTTAAGAAAAGTTTTTACTAGAGGTATACCTGTTATAGTTTTTTTAAATGAGTCCAACCTTCAGTATTTTTTTTAGGTAAATATGGCTTAAGCTCTTCAATCACCTTTTCTGATAACTTTCTATAAGTAGTAAGTTTACCGCCATATATATTTAGTAAGGGCGCATTAATATTTTGAATGTTTAAATCGAATACATAATCTCTTGTAACCTTGGAAGCTTCTTTAAAATCTTCAATTAAAGGCCTAATACCAGAATATGTTTCAACTATATCATTTGTTGTGATTTGATTAACAAAGTGGTCATTAACTGTACTAAGTAAATAATTTTTTTCAACTTCAGAAATTGTAGGATTATCCGGTGTATCTACATCTACTTCAGTAGTACCAATAAGAGAAAATTCTTTTCTATGAGGAATTACAAAGACAATTCTATTGTCTTTATTTTGTAAAGTAAAGGCAATCTCTTCATCATATAATTTCTTTGTAATAATATGACTACCTCTTACAAGCCTAATTGACTTTTTTTTATCGATTTTAATAACATTTTTTAAAATTTCATTAATCCATGGACCTGCAGCATTAATAAGAATTTTTGCTCTAATTTTTTCATTATTTTCCAAAGTAATTTTCCAGCCTCGTTCATCGCTTTCTGCATTATTAACTTTTTTATTTTCTACAATATTGGCACCTAATTTCTTTGCATCCTGAATATTCAATTCGACTAATTTTTTATCATCTACCTGAACATCGTAATATTTAAAACCAATAGAAAATTTTGATTTTAAAATATTTGTATATTCTTTATTTAAATCCACTTTTGAAGATTTTGGTATTTTAGTTTTTCCTCCAATATTATCATATAAAAATAATCCTAATTTTATTAAAAATTTAGATCTTAATATTTCTGTATAAGGTATAATAAATGGAAGGGGGTTTGTAATATTAGGTGCAATATTAGTTATTACCTCCCTTTCTTTTAATGACTCTCTAACTAATTTAAATTCATAGTTCTCTAGGTAACGTAATCCGCCATGAATTAATTTGGAAGACCATGATGAGGTTGCAGATCCAACTTTACCCTTTTCAGCTAAATAAACACTAAAACCCCTTCCACTTGCATCTCTTGCTATACCGGCTCCGTTAATACCACCTCCGATGATAAATAAATCATATTGTTTAATCATAATAGAAAAATATACCTTATCAAAAAAATTATTTGAATAATAATGTTATTAAAATAATTAATTTATAAAGTAATTAAAAAAAGAGATTAAACAATGAATTTTTTTATTTCTAATTCAATTTTGTTTGGATCGATAAGATGTATGGTATTAAAATTTAATTGTTTTGCAGCTAAAATATTTTCTATTTTATCATCTATGAAGACTGTATCTTTTGGTATTAATTTAAAACGACTTATTGCTAGCTCATAAATAGCTTTATCAGGTTTAATTAATTTTTCTTTACCAGAAATAAGAAGTCCATCAAATAATTTTAAAAAGTGATAATCCTCAATCATTCCTTCAAAAGTTTCGGCAGACCAATTAGACAATACATAACAATTAAAATTATGAATTTTCAAATATCTTAAAACTTTAATTGAAGTTTCGTAAGTTCCTTGGATCATTTTTCGATGATTTTTATAGTACATTCTTATTTGTTTTTCATAATTAGGATATAAAGGAATAATTTCATTTTCAGCTTCTTTTATAGTCCTGCCACAATCTTGCTTAAGATTCCAATCATCATTACAAACTTCAGTCAAAAAAAACCTTCTTTCTTCATCATTTTCAAAGATACCTCTAAAGAAATAGTTAGGATCCCAATTGAAAAAAACGCCACCTAAGTCAAAAAGAAATTTCATGTTTATATAATAAATTTGTAAAAAACATTTATAATAATATTAAAATTATATGAACAATACAATAAGTTTTATTCAAAATGAAATTTTAAAAATACATAAAAAAAAATACTCAAAAAAATATATAAATAAACATATAATTCCCATAATTGAATTTATACTTTTTTCTAAACATAAAAATTTTCTAATTAGTGGATCGCAAGGCATTGGAAAGTCATCACTAATAAAAATTATTTCCAACACACTTGTTAAAATTTACAATAAAAAAGTGTTATCATTAAGTTTAGATGATTACTATTTATCAAAAATTGATAGATCCTCATTATCTATAAGAGAACATAGTCTGTTAATTACAAGAGGTGTTCCAGGTACTCATGATATTAAAAAACTTTTAAGTGATATAAAAAATTATCATAAATCTTACTTTCCAATTATTAGCCCAATTTTTGATAAATTAGTTGATGATATTTCCAAAAAAAAAAAAATTATCAAAAATAAATCTGATATTTTAATTCTTGAAGGTTGGTGCTGTGGATGCAGTCCGATAAATAGAGAATACCTTTATAAAAATATAAATGAATTAGAAAAAAAATTTGATTATAATTTCATTTGGAGAAATTATTATAACAATAAGCTTAAAAATGAATATAAAGAACTTTTTAATTTATTTGATCAAAAAATATTTCTTAAAGCACCATCATTTAAATATGTATTAAACTGGAGATTAAAACAAGAAGTTAATAATAACTCCAAATCAAAGAAATCAAATAAAATGAATATGAATGAAATCAAAATCTTTATCCAATATTATGAAAAGATAACAAAGTGGATGATTAAAGAATATAAAAAATCTGCAAACTTAGTTGTTAATATTGATAAAAATCAAAAAATTGTTTCCCTTAAAATTAATTAAAAAAAAATCCATTTATTAACAGAGTCACAATATCTTAAAAATTCATCTTTAAATTTGTTTTTTAAAAAATTTTCTTCTTCTTTTATTACTACATTATTTAACCAAAAAAAAAGTCCAATTGAGCATAAAAAATACATCGTGTTTTCAAAAGTTAAGAACATTCCAAAGTGAAATAATATAAAAGATAGGTAAATTGGATTTCTAGAGTAAGCATAAATGCCCGTTTTGATTATTTTTACAGTAGGAGTGTGTGGTAATGGATTTTCTTCATATGCATAAAATGCATTTCTTGATGAAAAGAATATAATTGGAGAAATAAAAATTAAAAATAATCCAAAAAAATTAAATATAAATATCATTGGATACTTTGGTATAATAAATTCCCCTATAAAATAGGAAATAACTAATAAATAAACAGAGATGTTTAATGGATTTTGTTTTATATTTGGCCCCATTTATAATTCCTCAATTGCATACCTTAAACTTTGGTAATCATCAAATATTTCTAAAGCTCCATTATCGTATAGTTCATTTTTATCTCTATTTAAATGCCAATGTTTTCCAGCAGTAAGACCATAAACTTTAATTCCGGCTAAATAACCTGCCTTAACACCAATTGCACTATCTTCTATAATGATAGTTTCTTCTAACCTTAATTTATTTTCATTAATTACTTTTAAATATATATCTGGCTCAGGTTTTGGATTTTTAACCATATCAAAAGAGAAAATTTTATCGTTTGAAAAATAGTTTGAAAACCCAACTATTTTTAAACCTTCAATAATTCTGTCCTTATTACTATTTGATCCAATAAAATGATTTCTTTTAGAGTTTTTTATAAAATTCTCAAATCCTTTAACGGGTTCTAAATTATTAGAATAAATTTGAGAAACTATTTCAAATATGTCACTAGAAAATTTTTCTTTTTGAATTATTTGATATTTTTTTGATAAAATGTCAATAACTTGTAATGTTTTCATTCCTGCATAACCATAAAAATCTTCTTCTCTAAGATTATGCCCTTTATTATTTAAGTAAGTAAAAAATGCTTTTGATGCTAATATTTCACTATCAACTATCACTCCATCAAAATCAAATATTATATTTTTAATCATAAAAAAAATTAGTTTATTTCGGAAACTTTATATTCTGAACTTTCTAACCAAATAGGATTTATTTCCACTCCCCATCCAGGAATATCTTTAATTTCTACTTTTCCATCAGTCAAACTAAATGGATCATTTAAAAATAAGTTTTGTTGCCATGGATAATAATCTTCCCCCTCTATAGAAAATTCTAAGTAAGGTCCTGCGTTTTTGATTGCTTTTAGAAAATGCATTGTACAAATTGTAACTAGCGATAAATTAGCTGTATGTGGTGTACAAATAAAACCACCTCTCTCAATAATTTTAGCAGCTTTAAGAGCTTTAGTTAATCCCCCCATGTACATCACATCTGGTTGAAAAATATTTACTATTTTTCTCTTAACCATATCATTCCAAATTCTTAAATCACAATCTTGTTCTCCTCCAGTTACATCAATTTTTAAAGCATCGGTAACTAATTTTGTTTTATCAGGTTTCCAATATGGACATGGTTCCTCAAAATGTGTTACACCATTATCTTCTAAAAGTTTTCCTACTTCAATAGCTTGATGAGGTTCATAACAACTATTTGCATCAACCATTTTTATAATAGAGTTATCTAAAGATTTATTTATAGTCTTAACAATTTCCTCAGTTCTTCCTTCCCACTCGTCTTTTCCTCTTCCACATTCAGATCCTACTCGAAACTTAAAAGCGTTAATACCCTTTTCATTAAATAACATTTTGAATCTCTCTGCTTCATCAAAAGGCTTGATATCTCTTTTCATTGAGGATCCATATATTCTAAGCTTACCAGGATTCCCACCTATTAGAGAAACAACAGGCTTATTATGAATTTTTCCTTTTAGGTCCCATAATGCTGTATCTAAACCGGCAATAGCTCTCAAAAGATATGATCCTGGAAATTTATGTTCTCTTTCAAAAATATAATCTTCTAAATCATCGAAATCAAAATATTCTTTTCCTAAGACCCAAGGAGCAACTTGTTTATGAAAAATTTGAGTTGTTATATCAGCATGGTATGTAGACATCTGACCAAAACCTGTTGATCCATCTTCAATTGTAACTTTAACAAAACTAACATATGGTTTTGTAAATGTTTCAAGCTTAGTAATATTCATTATAACTTCTTTATATCTTCAATAATTAACTTACTACCTAAATTAGCTAACATCATAACAGTAGCATTTATATTACCTGACGTTATGTTGGGAAAGATAGAGGCATCAACTATCCATAAATTTTCTAATCCATGAACTTTTAATCTTTTTGACACAACTCCATCATTAATATTCTTTGACATTCTGCATGTGCCACAAGGATGATAAACTGAAACTGCATTGTGTTTAAAATGATCAATCATCTCTTGATTTGAAGCATTTAATACATCATTATTTATTGATTCCTCTCTAATAGTGGTAATTGATTTAGTTTTAGCTAAAGTTTTTACAAAATCTACTGCACAGAGTATATCATACACATCTTCTTCGTGACTTAAAAAATTAGGATCTATGATTGGCATATCATTAATATCTGGACTTTTTAAGGATATATCTCCTAAACTTTTAGGCCGACATGAATTATAACCTATTATAAAACCATCAAATTTATCTGTATTCAAAAGTGGTCTTTTATTTTTGTAAGTAATAGAATAAGTTATTGGATTAAAATAAATTTGTAAATTAGGATAATTATGTTTTGAGTTCCAATTTATATATCCTCCACCCTGATTCAAACTAAGAGCAAAAGCACCTCTTCTATTATAAGCATATTTTAAAATTTCTTTAATCCTGCCAGGCCAATTACCAAGTGAGCTATTTAAGGTGGGTTGTGATGTTTTGAACAAATAATCTAAACCTAAATGGTCTTGTAAATTTTTTCCAA
>MDTD01112434.1_pt1 | contig 10206 bp, 5 predicted proteins | sample 811221 | NCBI WGS metagenome assembly MDTD01 (sample SAMN05326646, study PRJNA326480) | marine metagenome | isolation source: seawater | place: Pacific Ocean: South West | collected 2011
AAAAGTTTAGAGATTTTTATTCCTGGTCCAGCTGGAAGATTGGAAGCAAAATATTATAAAAATCCAAAATTTGGTTCACCTGTTGCTATTGTTTTGCATCCACATCCTCAATATGGAGGGACAATGAATAATAGAATAGTACATTTAATGTACAATATTTTTTTAGAAAATGGTTTCTCGGTAATAAAAGTAAATTTTAGGGGAGTTGGAAAAAGTGATGGAGTTTTTGATAATGGACAGGGTGAGTTATCTGACGCAGCAGCGGCTTTAGATTGGATAGAAAGACAAAATTTAGATTATAGTCAATGCTGGGTATCAGGTTTTTCATTTGGCTCATTGATTTGCATGCAGTTAATTATGAGAAGACCCGAAGTAAATAATTTTATAGCCGTTTCACCCCAACCAAATGTTTATGATTTTTCATTTTTAGCACCTTGCCCAACATCTGGGCAAGTAATATATAGTGAAAATGATGAATTGGTCACCAAGGAAAGTATTGATGAATTAGATAAAAGAATTAAAAGTCAAAAAGGGGTTGAGGTTATTTTTTCAAAAATAAAAAACTCCAATCATTTTTTTAAAAATAAAGAAAAAGAATTAATTATGGAAATTGAAAAATACTTAAAAGAAAAAACTGCTTTAATTTAGTTTTTAATAAGATCTCCCCCAATACACGGTGTCTTGCAACCTGTCGTAGATGGAAATGAGATAGGTAACTTAAGAATTGACCTTACTGCTAAAAATGCAAACGCTTGTGACTCTACGAAGTCTCCGTCAATTTTATATTCATCAATTAATTTTAAATTATAGCCCGATGAAATATTTTGTTTAATTTTTTTAATTAAAACTTTATTTTTTCTACCACCTCCACATAATAATATATCCTTTTTTTCAGCTTTTAAATTTTTTAAAGATAAAGTTAATTCCTCACCGATTATGCTAGCTGTAAAATCTGTAAGAGTTGCTACCCCATCTTCAAAGTTTAAACCCCTTACAAAAGATATATCAAAGTCAGTTGTATCAAATGATAATTTATTTTTATTTCTATTCATATATAATTCTTGGGCCTGTTCAAATATTATTTCATTTCTTGTTCCGCTCAAAGCAAGTTGCCCATCAAGATCAAATTTTTTATCGGAATTTTTTCTCACCCAAGAATCTATAAGACAATTTCCTGGGCCAATATCTTTGCTAAATAAATCTGATAAATTTTTATTATTTTTTATTATTGTGATATTTGAAATTCCACCAATATTCAAAAAACAAACAGGTAATTTGATTTTCTTTTGAAAAGCTAGGAGGTGATGAAAAATTGGTGTCAAAGGTGCGCCCTCACCTCCATTTAAAATATCATTCATTCTAAAATTAAAAACTATATCTTTTTTTGTTAATTGATTTAACAATTTTCCGTTTCCCAGCTGCCTAGATATTTTTTCTTTAGGATTGTGATAGATAGTTTGGCCGTGGAAACCTATTACAGTTTCATCTGTTAAATTGAATTCCTTTATTATTTTTGCATGAAAAATTGTTATTTTTCTCTCTAAATTACTTATCTCTTTTTTAAAAATTTCTAAATGTTCAAGCTTTTGTATTTTTTCTTTTAGATTGTGAATATCTTTATATATGTCAGAGTTGTATTCAAAATATTTGTCTTTAATTGATTCGTGCTCTTTAATACCGTCAGTTCTGATTATAGAAGCATCAACCCCATCCCCAGAAGTACCGCTCATTAATCCTAAAGAGATCCAATTTTTTTGCATATTTTTATTTATTTATAACAATTTTTGTATAATAGTTGCTTAAGTTAATAACACTATGAAAAATACATTTTTACAAGAGATGCATGATCGAGGATACATCAATCAATGCACAAATTTAGATAAACTAAGTGAAATTTGTAATAAAAAATCAATATCTGGCTACATTGGTTTTGATTGCACTGCTAGTAGCCTACATATAGGCAGTTTACTTCAGATAATGATTTTGAAGTTAATGCAAAAATATGGTCATAGACCAATTGTTCTTTTAGGGGGTGGAACTACATTAATTGGAGATCCATCGGGAAAAGATTCAACAAGAAAAATACTTAGTTCAAAAGAAATTAAAAAAAATATTAAAAGTATAAAGAGGGTATTTATGAATATTTTAGATACCTCAAACAAAAAAACTTCTCCAATTTTTGTGGATAATGCTGAATGGTTGACAAGTTTAAATTATATCAATTTTTTGAGAGAAATAGGGAGTCAGTTTACAATTAATAAAATGCTTACATTCGATAGTGTGAAACTAAGGTTGGATAGAGAACAATCTTTAAGTTATATGGAATTTAATTATATGATTTTGCAAGCTTACGACTTTTATAAGTTATATAAAAATAAAAATTGTATTTTGCAAATTGGAGGATCTGATCAATGGGGAAATATTGTTAATGGCACGGATTTAATTAGACGACTTTTGCAAAAAGAAGCATTTGGACTTACCTCACCGTTAATAACCATGGCTTCTGGTGCAAAAATGGGAAAAACAGAAAAGGGAGCAATTTGGCTTAACGAAGATCAGTTATCTCCATATGATTACTGGCAGTTTTGGAGGAATACCGATGATCGAGATGTTAAAAGATTTTTGAATTTTTTTACAGAAATAAACACTGGAGAAATAGAAAAAATTTTTGAAAAAGAAAATAATATAAATAATTTAAAAATTTTATTAGCTAATGAAGCAACAAAAATTGTTCATGGCGAAAAAGCTTCAAAAAAAGCAGAGCAAACTGCGAGGGATACTTTTGAAAGCGGCGGCTTTGGTAAAGATTTACCAGAAATTCTGATTAACTTAGATAAAATTAAAAAAGGGATAAGTATACTAGATCTAATTGCTGATAATAAAATTTTATCCTCAAAAAGCGAAGCAAGAAGAGTAATTGCAAATAAAGGGTTTAAAATCAATGATAGAATTATAGAGGACGAAAAAAAAATAATTCAGTTAAAAGATTTTGAAAAAAAAATATTTAAACTTTCCTATGGAAAAAAAAAAACACTATTTAGTTAAAATTACTTAGTTTCTTTATTTTTATCAATGATTTTTTGTATAAATCTTGGTGTCAATGTTCTTATAGGATTAATAGTTGTTTTTATTTTACCCTTCGGCCCTTTCATTTTGAAACTAATCCCAAATAAACCCTCTCCAACTTCTTTAGGAATAACAATATTTCCAATAACAGGTATTTTTGAAATCATCTTATTTAAAGTTTTTGCTGGAACCAACGTACCTTTCAAACTAGTTAAGCCATTTTCATCTTGGTAGCCTTCCATAAGCACAGAAATACTGGGTCCTAAAGCAAGTATCTCATTCAGTTTTAAAATATTATCTTTTTTTTCCATGTCAATTTCTAATAAGTCAAAGGACAAACCCTCTCCCTCTGCCAAATCTGCTAATCCACCTAAATCAGCTAAAGATAATAACTTAATTAATCCTGGAGCGTTTGCTACTTTAAACTTTTCAATCTTAAGTTTTGAATTCGAAGTAGACCCATCCATTACTGAGGTAAAAAGCAATTTTCCACCTGAGAGACCATTAAAAAATTTATATTCTGTTAATAGCGGTCTAGTTAAATCTGAATAAATTTCAAGATATTTCCTCTCTGTATTTTTATCTTTCCTCATTGATATATCTAAGTAATTGTTTCCTCCAAAGTCTCCTTTTGATGAAATTTTGATAAATTGTCCTTTTTTAATTTCTCCTATTAACTTAAAATTTTCTAATTTTTCAGACATTGGTACTTTTATATTTTTAAAATCAATTTCAATATTACTGTTAAGATTATTTAATCTATTATCGCTTTTATTGCTGAGAAACTTTCCTAAGTTAGTCGCATCAAACTTACGACCTTTCATTAAAATCTTTTTTTTACTTTGTATTAAAAAATCATTATGAATGGTTTTGACTTTAATCGTTTTAAATGAGAAAAATTTATTATCTTTTAAAATCAAATTATCTAATTCTATTAAATTATTTTTTTCTTTGAAAATGAGTTTATTAATTTTAATATCATCATTATTTTTTTGAAAAGACAAAGATAGATTTGCGATAGAATTTTTTTGTTTTTGATAGTTTATAAAATCAATGAATAAGCTATTTTGATAATCTAAATCCAAAGATAGATTAGTAAGATTATTACTTAAATTACTTTCAAAATTAATCTTTAAAAAGTCTAAATCGTCGAATGAATATTTACCTTTACCTTGAAGATTTACCTTTTTAGAATTTAAACTTGTTTTTATTTGAATGTCAGAAAAATAAAGTGATTTTATTTTTTCTGTTATAAATTTATTTTGAATTGGATGAGAAAATTCAAACTTACTTTTTTCTACATTGCCTAAAACATTATAATTATAATCTTTAAGTTTATAAGTATTATCTAAAGTTAAGGTAATATTATTATTTATATCAGCCTTTAAGCTAGATAGATTATCAAAAAATTTTATATTTTGAAAAAATTTTGCATATTTATTCGAAAGATTTTTATCTAAGTTTAATTTTGAATTAAAATTTGAATTTAATTTAATTCCACTTTCCAAATTGAGTTGTACATCTCCATCCAAAATCTTAATTCCTTCAAAATTACCAAATATATTTTTTATCAAAATATCATTTTTATCAGCAAAAAAACCTAAATTTACATTTGAAAAATTTAAATCATTTATAAATTCTATTCTAAGATCTTTTACTATTCCTTTGGCTATAAAATTATTCAAATTACCCTGATCTGATAAAAAAATTTCAATTTCTGAAATTAATTTTCCCTCTTTAATTTTATTATTTAGTAAACTTTTGAAATTTGATGGCTTAATAATTTTTGATAGGTTTTTTAATTCATTTATATCAAGCTCCTCTAATTTGAAACTAATTTTTTTAATTTTTGGATTTGATTTAATCAAAGATAAAAAATCAATATATACTTTAATATTTTGTGCAGGCACTAATACATTTCTATAAGTAATTTTAGGATTCTGTGTTTCCAAAAATAAACTTAACTCTTTTATATTAATTTTAAATTTTATTTTTTCTAATTCTAAATTTATATTTTTTGTTTCAGAAACTTTGTCAGTTATAAATCTGTTGAACTTATTTGTCTCAATTCCTAATGTAGAAAGTATTGTGATTAATAAAATAAATATAAATGTTGTCAATATAATAAGATTTACTAATGTTTTTCTCATTTTTTACTTTTTATTCCCTCTTCAATAAATTGATCAATATTTCCATTAAGAACACTTGATGGATTAGTATTTTCAGTTTTGTTTCTAAGATCTTTTACTAGTTGGTAGGGTTGCAGCACATACGATCTAATTTGATGTCCCCATCCTATGTCGGTTTTTGATTTTAACTCTTTTTGATTTTCCTCTTCTTTTTTTTGTATTTCATGTTCATATAATCTTGCTTTCAACATTTTAAAACAAGTTTCTTTATTTTTATGTTGAGACCTTTCATTTTGGCATTGAACAACAATTTTGGTGGGAATATGAGTTATCCTTACTGCACTATCCGTTGTATTAACATGTTGCCCTCCAGCTCCACTAGATCTGTAAGTATCGATTCTTATATCTTTTTCATCAATTTTTACATTTATGTCATCTTCAACTGCAGGATAGACCCATACACTTGCGAAACTAGTGTGTCTTCTTGCGCCACTGTCAAACGGGGAAATGCGAACTAATCTATGAACTCCTGACTCAGATTTCATAAGCCCATATAAATAATCTCCTGTAACTTTAACTGTTGATGATTTTATACCTGCCTCTTCTCCTTTATGTTCGCTTATAATCTCGTATTTAAATTTTTTTTTATCAAACCACTTCATATACATTCGACGAAGCATATCTGCCCAATCCTGGCTTTCTGTACCACCTGCGCCAGCATGGATTTCAAGGTAAATATCATAGTCATCATTTTCGCCAGACAAAAAGCAGTTAATTTCACTCTTTTTTATTTCTTGCAAAATCTGTAAAATTTTTTTGTTGCAATCCTGAATAGTTTCTTCATCTTTTTCTTGTGAAGCCAACAAATGGAGATCTTTAAGATTATATAAATCTTTTAAAAATTTCTTATATGAGTTTAAAATTTCTTCGAAAATTTTTTTTTGTTTTACAGTTTTTTTTACTAAATTTCTATCTTTCCAAAAATTTTCTTTTAAAGAAATTTTTTCTAATTCTTGGATTTTATTTTCTACGTCTTCATTATCAAAGATACCCCCTTATATTTTTTAGGGATTTTTCAACTGAAATTAGTACTGTTTCAAAGTTTTCCATTAATAAAATTGTCTAAACTTAATAGTTCTATCACGACCGTTAATCGAAATTAAATTATTATTATCTATGCTGTTAATATCTTCTTTTTTTAACGCCTCAATAATTATATTTTTTTCACCCGCTGCTGATTTTAAACCAGTATCGTAATTTAATGAAGTTAAGTAAATATTTTCTGGAATTTGAAATTCTCTAAAATCCTCTTTGTAAAGAGCTTTCTCAACAAAGTCTTTAAAAATTGGCAATGCAGCTTTTGAACCAGTTTCAAATTTTCCTAGAGTTTTAGGGCTGTCGTAACCGACATAAACACCGATAACTAAGTTAGAAGAGAATCCAATAAACCATGCATCATAATTGTCATTTGTAGTTCCTGTTTTTCCAGCCAAAGGGACCTTTAGAGATTTCAACTTTTTTGCGGTTCCTCTCTCTACTGCGCCTTGTAAAATTGAAGTCATCTGGTAGGCGGTTTCCTCACTTATTACTTTTTCACTTTTACTCTCAATTTTCGGAAGTTCATTTACCTCATTAATAAATTTATCACATCCAATGCATTTTCTGTTTTTTTCCTGGAAAATTGTTTTACCTCTTCTGTCTTGTATTCTTGAAATTAATTTTGGTTCAATTTTTACTCCTCCATTTACAAAGGGTGCGTAAGCAGAAGTTAAATTCATCAATGTTGTTTCTGCCGCACCTAACGAAACAGATAATAGCTCGGGTATTTCATCGTAAATATTTAATTTTTTTGATAAATTTAAAATTTCATCTAAACCTAAATTTTTAGCAATTCTTACAGTCATTAAATTTCTTGAGTATTCTATTCCTTTTCTAAAAGTAGATGGCCCATAAAACTTTTTACCATAATTTTCTGGCTTCCAATTTTTTAATCCAACGCCTTGACTTTCAACAAATGGAGCATCAAGAATTATAGAATTCGGAGCAAAACCTTGCTCCAAAGCTGCTGCATAAACGATTGGCTTAAAAGCTGAACCTGGTTGTCTTTTTGCTTGAGTTACCCTGTTAAATTCACTAGTTTTAAAATTAAACCCACCTACCAAAGCGAGTACGTTTCCGGTGAAAGGATCTAATGCAATAATTCCTCCGTTTACTTTGGGATATTGCTTTAATAACCAAAAATTACCTTCTTTTTTTACAAATATAATATCTCCTATTTCGTGAATATCTTTAATTGACTTTTTATTTGGTATTGTCCACTTTATTTTTTTAAGAATTAAAGATCCATTTTTTTTTTCTTTATTATTTAGAATTAATTGAAACTTAATCTCATTATTATCTAAAGAAATAATTTCAGCTACATTCCAATTTAATGTTGGATCTAATTTAAGATTAGAAATTTTTTTTTGCCAATTTTTATTTTTAATTTTGTTTGTTATTGGACCTCTCCAACCTCTTCTGCGATCATAATCTTCTATTCCTTTTCTCAAAGATTCTAAAGCTTGAATTTGATAACTAATTTTTAGTGGAGTACTTATACTCAATCCTTGGGAATAAAGTTTTTCAAAACCATAAATATCTTTTACTGTCCTTCTGACTTCCTCAGTGTATGAATTTGCTTCATTCACTATTTCAATTTTTCTCCTTTTCAGATTAAGCTTAGCATCTTTTAATTTTTTTAATTTTTTTTTAGAGATAAATTTATTTTCTTCTAAATTATCAAGCACTAAATTTCTTCTAAATTTTGCAACATCAGGGTACTTATAAGGATTATATTTACTTGGAGCTTTAGGTAACGCTGCAAGTAAAGCTGCTTCTTGATAATTTAGTTCCTTAACAGATTTGTCAAAATATTCTAAACTAGCTGCTGCTATGCCATAGGTGCCTTGACCTAAATATATCTGATTTAAGTAAAGTTCTAAAATTCTTTCTTTGGTATACGCCCTTTCTATACGGAATGCTAAAATAGCCTCTTTAATTTTTCTTTTCATAGAAACTTCATTTGTAAGTAAAAAGTTTTTTGCAACTTGTTGTGTAATTGTTGAAGCACCTTCCAATCTTTTATTTTGAGAAATATTTTTAATGTTATTTAAAACTGCTCTTAATATTCCTTTGGCATCAACACCTGGATGTTTAAAAAAATTTTTATCTTCAGCTGAAAGAAATGCATTTACAACTTTATCGGGAATTGACTCAAAAGGAATAAAAAGTCTTTTTTCAATTGCATACTCTGCTATTAATTTTCTATTCTCTGAATAAACTCGGCTTGATATTGGTGGCTGATAATTTGATAGTTTTTTATAATCAGGTAGACCGATTGAGAAGTACCATAAAGTTGAAAATATAAAAAATATTAAAAAAACAAAAAATATAATTACATATTTTGCTGAAAGATTAAGAAATTTTAACATAATTTTTATTTATAGCATTAATTCTGACTATCTTTAGGCATTCATTAATTAAAATCGTGTATTTATTCACAAAATTGTATAAAATAAACATTATGACAAATTTAAAAATATCAAATTTTAAATCTTTAAAAGGAATTCTTAAAAAATGGAAAAAAATTTATATATCGATGCTTCGCATCCAAATGAAACTCGTATTGTTCTTAAATCAAATCATTCTATTGAGGAATATGAATTTGAGGACAAGAACAATCTAAATTTTAAAAACAACATTTATCTTGCAACAGTGAGTAGAGTTGAGCCTTCTCTCCAGGCAGCTTTTGTAAATTTTGGAAGAGAGAGACACGGTTTTTTAGCTTTCAACGATATTCAATCTGACTATTATCAATTACCTTCAGAGGATAAAGAAATAATAAGAATAGCTGAAGAAAAGATAAGGGAAGATTTAAAAGATAAAACATTAGTGTCTAACCAAGATAGTTTGCAAACAGGGTCCAGCCTGGAAAATAAAAATGAAAAAAATGATGAAACTGAAAATCTTGCTGAAAAGGAGAATAAAAAACAGGAGTATAGAGAAAAAGTTAAATCGTCATACGGGATTAAAAAATATAAAATACAAGAAGTAATTAAACCAGGGCAAGTGATTTTGATTCAAGTAATAAAAGAGGAAAGAGGTCAAAAAGGTGCCGCTCTTACAACTTTTATATCTCTAGCTGGTAAATATATGGTTTTGATGCCTAATACTCCAAAAGGTGGAGGTATATCTAGAAAAATATTTAATTCATCTGACCGACAAAAAATTAGAAATATTCTTAATGATATTGATATACCCAAAAGCATGGGTGTGATCGTAAGAACTGCAGGTGCAAATAAAACAAAAAATGAAATTGAAAAAGATTTTCAAAATACTTTAAAAACGTGGGAAGAAATTAAAGAAAAAGCCTTAGACTCAAATGCTCCATCCTTAGTCTATGAAGAAGGTGACATAATCAAAAGAACATTAAGAGATACTTACGACAATGATACAAAAAATGTTTACGTGGAGGGAAATGAAGCATATCAAAAAGCTAAAAAATTTATGAAAGAATTAATGCCAAAAAATGTAAAAAATATTAAAAAATATAGAGGCAAGATACCACTTTTTCATGATGCTAATATAGAAAAAGAATTAAATAATATATTTGAACCAACTGTAAAATTAAAATCAGGTGGTTACCTTGTTATTAATCCTACAGAAGCATTAGTTTCCATCGATATAAATTCAGGACAATCTACAAAACAAATTAATATTGAAAAAACCGCATTAAACACAAACATCGAGGCTGCCGAGGAGATAGCACATCAAATTAAATTAAGAGATTTATCAGGTCTCATAGTAATTGATTTTATAGATATGATGAATTTTTATAATAGAAGAATTGTGGAGAAGAAGATGAGAGAGAGTATAAGAAAAGATCGGGCTAGAATACAAATAGGAAGAATAAGTAATTTCGGACTTCTTGAAATGACTAGGCAGAGACTGAGGGAAGGTTCGATTAAATGGG
>MDTD01093225.1_pt1 | contig 10205 bp, 8 predicted proteins | sample 811221 | NCBI WGS metagenome assembly MDTD01 (sample SAMN05326646, study PRJNA326480) | marine metagenome | isolation source: seawater | place: Pacific Ocean: South West | collected 2011
CGATACAGTGAGAGGGACAATTCGTCCCCCTAGAGAGGGCGAAAAATATTTTCCGCTAGTTAAAGTTGAGTCAATTAATGGAAGAGAGCCATCTTATATTAGAGATCGTGTTCCTTTTCAATACCTAACACCATTATTTCCTGATCAAAAATTTACACTTACAGGACATACTCAAGAGTCATTATCAACAAGAGTTATGGATTTGTTTGCTCCAATTGGAAAAGGTCAAAGAGGAATGATTGTTGCCCAACCTAAAACGGGAAAAACAGTTTTACTCAAAGACGTTGCTAATGCAATAGCTGCAAATCACCCCGAAACCTATTTAATTGTTCTATTAATTGATGAACGTCCAGAGGAGGTTACTGATATGGCTAGAAGTGTTAAGGCTGAAGTAGTTGCTTCTACATTTGATGAGCCTGCTGATAGGCATGTTAAGGTTGCTAATATGGTAATTGAAAAAGCAAAAAGAATGGTTGAGTGCGGTCATGACGTTTGTATTCTTTTAGATTCAATTACACGACTGGCAAGAGCCTACAATACTGTTTCACCAGCTTCAGGAAAAGTTCTTTCTGGTGGTGTAGATGCAAATGCTTTACATAAACCAAAAAGATTCTTTGGTTCAGCAAGGAAAATTGAGAATGGGGGTTCTTTATCCATACTTGCAACAGCGCTTACTGAAACAGGATCAAAAATGGATGAGGTTATTTTTGAAGAGTTTAAGGGAACTGGTAATATGGAATTACAATTGGATCGAAAAATTTCAAATAGAAGAATTTACCCCGCAATTGATATCACTGCTTCTGGTACCAGGAGAGAAGATTTATTAATGAATAAAGATATTCTACAAAGAGTGTGGATATTAAGAAAACACATAGCAGATATGACACCAGTTGAAGCTATGGAATTTTTAAAGTCTCATATGGAGAATACAAAATCAAATGAAGAGTTTTTGGTTTCGATGAATTCTTAATTTATGAAAAAGCCCTTTTTGATAGGAATTTGCTTTGCACTCTTATGGTGTTTGATTAAATTATCCTTTTTCCTACTTAATTCTGATCAAGCAGATTTTCTGAAATGGTTTGTAATGCTTAATATGTTTTTGGCAACTTTAACTGTATCTCTATCTATTTATGAATTTAAAAAGAAAATCCCTGGACAAAATTTATTAATGGATGTGAAAAATGGCATTTCAGCTGGTTTAATATATACTATTTTGGTAAGTTCTTTTCTTTTCTTTTATTATCAGGAAATAAACCCACAATATATTGCAAATAAACTAGAGAAAATAGAGAAAGAGACTTTATCAGCCCTTGAAGATCCTAAAAAATTATCTGAATTCAGAGCTCTTAAACCTGAATTTAGATCTCTTACTAAAAAAGAACTTGTAGATGTAGTAATAAATAATAGAGCTGTTGTTTACAGTCCAAAATTTACAATGTCTATAGCTCTTTTGGCACTATTACTTTATGTGACAATAAACAGTTTACTGATAGCATTAATATTTAGGAAATTTCTATTTTCAAAATAGACAATCACATTTGATTCGGAACTTTAATACCTAATAAAAACATCCCTTTAGAAATAATATCAGCAACACATTTACTCATTATCATTCTGAAGTTCCTTTTGATAATATCTTCTTCTTTGTGTATAGGTATACTCTGATAGAAATGATTGTATTCTTTAACCAATTCATAAAGATAATTTGCAATAATAGCAGGTGAGAAATTTAATCCTGCATCTTTTATGATTTCAGGGAAATTCACCAAACATTTAATAACATCTTTTTCTTCTTTTAATATGGAGTTGGGGAGATCAGAGTTGGCATTATAATCTCCTTTGTTTAATAATGATCGAATTCTTGCATATGTATACTGAATAAATGGCCCTGTATTTCCTGTTAACTCAATAGATTCATCAGGATTAAACATCATTCTTTTTTTCGGATCTACTTTAAGAAGATAATATTTAAGCCCCCCCATACCAATAGTATGATATAATTTTTCTTTTTCACCTAAAGTCATGTTCTCCAAATGTCCCCTCTCCATTGAACTCTGAGCAGCTTTACTAGTAACTTCTTCAATAAGTTCATCAGCATCAACAACTGTACCTTCCCGTGATTTCATTTTACCACTTGGCAAATCGACCATACCATACGATAAATGAGTGCAGTTGTCTGCCCAAGCATATCCAAGTTTTTTTAAAATTGAAAACAAGACACTAAAATGATAATCTTGTTCATTTCCAACCGTATAAACCATTCCTTCAATTTCAGGAAAGTCTTTGAACCTTAATATGGTAGTTCCAATATCTTGAGTCATGTAAACTGAGGTTCCATCTGACCTTAAAAGTAGCTTATTGTCTTTCTTTTCATCTTCCAAGTTGATCCAAATTGATCCATCTTCTTTTTTAAAGAATTGATTTTTAGACAAACCATTTAATACAATTTCTTTGCCAATTTGATAGGTTTGTGATTCATAATAATATTGATCGAAGTCTACTTCCATTTTCTTGTAGCTTTCTTCAAATCCTTTATAAACCCAAGCATTCATTTTCTCCCACAATAAATAAATTTCAGGGTCTCTTGCCTCCCAAAGAATTAGCAATCTTTTTGCCTCACTCATTAGTGACGTATTATTTCTTGCTAATTCAATTAGCTTATTTTCCTCATTACTATTAAGTGCTGACTCAACTTGCTCAACTAATTTGGCTTCAAATCCTTCAAAGTTTTTGTTCTTCCATTGATTTGTTAGTTCTTCAGCTTCTTTTTTTAATTGTTTCTCAAATTCAACATAATATTTTCCTACAAGTTTGTCACCCTTTATGCCAGAATTAGATGGATTTTCCTTTTCTCCATTTTTTAATACTGGTGCAAATTTTTTCCAGGCAATCATACTTTTACAAATATGTATCCCTCTGTCATTAATGATTTGAGTTCTCACAACTTTATGACCATTTGCTCTTAATATTTCAGAAATAGAACAGCCAAGAAATATGTTTCTTAAATGGCCTAGATGTAGGGGTTTATTTGTATTTGGTGATGAATATTCAACCATTATTAAACCTCTTGAATTTTCCTTTTTAAATCCAAATCTTTTATTGTTTAATATCTCAGCTGTTTTAGATATCCATATTTCATCATTAATCGAAATATTTAAAAATCCATGAATGCTTTCAAAACTTTTAATTTCAGAAATAGAGTTAGATAAGATGTCGCCAATTTTGTTTCCTGCTTCTTGAGGAGCACACCTTAAATCTTTAACAAAGGGAAAAACGACAAGAGTTAAATCACCTTCAACGTCTTTTCTTGTTTTTTGAAATTGAATTTGTTTTTCTAATATTTCAAAACCCAATTCCTTTACTCCTTTATTAAGAAGACAATTAATTATCTTTTCTTCAATCATTTTATTGTCAAATTATTCTGTTAAAATGGCTTTGTTTTTTAATTGATTGACAGAATTTTCAATAAGATTAAAACTTACCTTGGCCATTTTATTTTGTTTATCTAAACAAGGATTTATTTCTACAAACTCAATACACTTTAATTTTTCAAGCTTGCTAAATTCATTAATTAATTCAGATGCTTCTGACACTAAAAGTCCACTTTCTACTGGAGTTCCTGTTCCATATGAAGCATCTTCAGGATCCATTGAATCCACATCAAAAGATAAATAAATTAAATCATGATCATTAAAGTATGAGTTTACGTTAGATATGACATTTGAAATACCTATCTCTCTGAGCTCTTCAATGCTTATGTTTTTTATTCCAAGACAGTCAATCAGTTTAGATTCTTCATTTTCAATGTCTCTTAAACCAATATAAACTAGGTCATTTGGTGAAATCATAGGCTCTTTTTTTCCTGCCATATTTTTCATCCATTCCCATTTTCTAATCGTACTGTTTTTAGGTGTATTTCTTTTATTTTTTTCGTTGTCTAAATTGAGAGCAACAGCCAGTGGCATCCCATGAACATTTCCAGAGGGTGTTGTAAAAGGAGAATGAATATCAGCATGAGCATCTATCCAAATCACACCAATTTTTTTGTCAGGGTAACTGCTTTTAATTCCGCCTATAGTTGCTGCTGCAGATGAATGATCCCCGGAAATAATACATATGGATTCAGAATTTTTGAGGCTAATTTTAATTTGATTCATTACCCTTGAATAAATTTCACAAATCCCATCAATTCTCTTAGCGCAATGCGACTCGTTAGGTTGATCTAATAGATTGTTCTCATCTTTTATTCTAACAGGCTTATTTTCAGAAAAGAAAGAATTTTTTTTAGTTCTCGCAACTGTTAATATAGCATCTGGCCCCAAAGAAGATCCTCTTGTTCCTGCTCCCAACTCAGAATTATTTATAATAATTTCTATATTTTTTTTCATTTTACTTTTTTTAAAAAAAAATTTAAAATGCTCGACAAAAGTACAATTTTAGATGTTTAAAAATAAGTTTTAATAGATTCTTTATAAGCTGATAAGGTCATGCACAATTATTTATGATTTGCTAATTAAAAATGCAATATCGAATAGATAGTGAGCCAGCCCATGAAAATGAAAAAGATGGTGTAATGACCAGGACAGGTCCAGTATCAATAGCAATATTTAAAGGGAAGTCGGCAAAAGTATATTCAATTCCGATAACAGATTTAATTCCCGAAAGTAGATAGTTTCTTTCTTCCCAATTAGAACCTTCTACAGTTTTAATAAACCCAAGGATCACACCACCTCCATAATACCATTCGAGGCCACTCTCCTTTAGTGGGCTATTGAATTCATATAAACCTTCAATTATGATACCGTTGCCTATCGCACTTCCGCCAATGCTTCCTTCAATAGCTTGAATATCGTTAAGTCTATGTTTAATATTAAAAGATCCATAGCTTGGATAACCTCCTTTAATTCCAAATGCAGTGCTATAATTTTTTTGAGAAAAACAAAATAAGATTGAAAAACAGAAGAAAAATGAGAGAGTGTGTTTCATGGGTTAATTGATTAGATTTGTCAGAGTTTTCCTGCAAGAGTAAAAGCCTTCTTTTGAGTATAGATTAAATTTCCGTTAGTTGAAAAAGCTTCAAAAATAATAATGTATGTTCCTATAGATGTTTTGGTGCCATCATCTTTGAGGCCATCCCAATAAAATGAACTTTCAGTTCCTAAGAGCTCATTTTGAAAAATAGTTTTAATTGGTCTACCACGATCATCGTATATTTTGGCATTGCCAAGAAGTCCTGATTCACTCATTTTATAATTCACAATTAAAACATCTTCAAATCCATCATTGTCTGGAGAGATTACTTCGTTTGTTAAAGATAAAGAGCCATTATTAACGATTGGTACATATTGTGAATTTTTTATTCCAGGACTTGCAAAGCTATAAGATTCGGCAGCTGAATGCCAATTGTTAGGAGTATTAGATTCTGAATTAGGGTTAATTCTTTCAAGACTAACTCCATCTTCAGAGTCTAATAGTAAAAAATGCCAATCTGGTTTGTAACTAACTTTGTCATAAACTTTATTATTAAAGATTAAATAAACAGTTCCTGAGTCATTGCTGTATGTTGGGAGGTCAGAATTTATGAAAGTTCCTATTTGTGAATAGGGGTAATTGTTTAAAACAAAATTCGAATCTTGACCTATTACAGCATATTCATTTGGGTTTAAAATAAAGTGATCAGAAATTAATTTATTATTTGATATAGTATCATCATCAAAATTTGAAAAGCCCCAATTGATCAGGTCGATTACTTTATTTGAATTATTAAATACTTCAATCCAATCACTACCTCCAGTTAATGGATTGCTCATGATTTCATTAATAACAACATCTCCTGAGTCAGCTTCTTCAGGTAGTGTAAAAAAACCACTTAATGAGTTACTGTTTTGCCAACAATCTTCAGTTCCAGTAATATTAATTGTATATAATTCTGAAGGGTTTAGCGTTTCGTTAAATTCAAGTGTAAAAAATTTCGAAAAGCTTGACGTAACATACTTATTTTGTATGCTCAATGATGGATTAAAAGTCATTGGCGCATCCATTAATGATAGAGAATCCATACTTTCATTGAATGTGATTTCTAGAAAATTAGGCGCAATTGCTATTAATGAACTAATTTCAGCAGCACTTACATCTGGAGTTGTATTATAAACCGAATTTATTTCTCCAGGAGTACCTCCGGAAGGCCAATTAGATGCGGTCCAGTTGTCAATGTCTGAACATGGATCATTTGGATTAATTAATTCAATACTGTAACCACCATCTTCTTTAGCTTCATCTTTATACCATTCATTGGTATAGCTTATATGATCAATTGTAATTCCATTACTATATTTTAAAACAATGTCATCTGAGGAATTATTAAGGCTCGGGAAACTAGAAACCCCTACGGATTGATTAAATAGAGACGTGTCGCTATTAGAACAAAGCACAACAATTTCACCAGGAAGAATCCATTGTTCAGAAATTGTTCCTTCAGATGATGCATCACCAATAAACCACCCATTTAAGTTAAATATTTTATTGCTTTTGTTATAAATTTCAATGAATTCTTCATCAGGCAGTCCAACTGAAGGGCTAGGATCAGCAAAAAACTCATTTATGATAACATCTCCTTTCAAAGGTGTGTCTGAAATTAAATATGAAAAATCAATTTGTTCAGAAATCATAATGTTTCCTGAAATATCAGATATATTACTAGTGTTTAATGTGTAGCTAGAACCATTTATCAAAGGTGTAGCAAGTGACAAATGAACAATTGAGAAGTTTCCTCCATCTCTAAGAGCTCCTGTTATTGATATAGCTGGTGAAATAGAGTAATTGGATGTATTTTCGGCAGATGTTGATTCAACAGCTTCATCAAATAATATGTCAAGGGTATTTGAATTAGCAACATTAACACTTAATATATTCGGCGGAGTTAAGTCTACTTGTTCATCGCCTATATAAACATCGTCAAAATAAAATTTTGTAGAATTACTTGAAGTGTAATTACATATAACTCCTGAAAAAGAACCAAACAAATTAGATCCATCATTAGAGGAACAAAGAAAACTATAGTTCTGTCCACCTGATAAATCAGCATAAACTGACCAGTCACCATTTGTATTCCTTATTATTTTTAAAGAAATATCAAAGCTTGTAGCAATTTGAGCATTGCTGCCAGAACAAATTTCACTTGAAACATTATTATCTAGTTTAAATAATCTAATGGCATCATTTGATCCTGCTTCTCCAAGTTGGATAAAGTATCCATTTGAAGCATTCATTAAGTCTGAATTATCAGAACAAAGAAAGATTCTTCCATTGTTGCTTCCTGACGGGGAAAATGATTGTTTTACCCATATTCGCCACTCTTTATCGTCAATATTAGCTAAATTATTATTTAAAGAAAGGTATGAGGTTGATGAACCAGATGAGTTGAGTTGCAGTTCTTGATTGTTATTCACAATAAATTCTGATGTGTTACCACTCCAAGTAGGGTTGGAATTAAAATCACCATCTGAAAAATCATCAGTAACCTGAGAATATGTTGTAAATAGATTAAATAATAAAAAGAAATAAAATATATGTTTCATTATGAAAATTGATGTATCAAATATACTAAATTTGTGTAGTCTAATTTATCGTTAATTAACGATAATACAAATAATATATAGAATGAAAGTTGCAGTTGTTGGTGTTACAGGAATGGTGGGAGGTGTTATGTTAAATGTTTTAAAGGAATTTAACTTCCCTGTTAGTAAATTAATTCCTGTTGCTTCTATTAAATCTGCTGGTAGCAGTATTTCTTTTAATGGAAAAAACCATACTGTTGTAACACTTGAGGATGCTCTTGATATGGATATAGATTTGGCATTGTTCTCTGCTGGAGGATCTGTTTCAGAGGAATGGGCACCAAAATTTGCACAAAAGGGAATTTATGTTGTTGACAACTCTTCCTTTTGGAGAATGGATCCTAACAAAAAGCTAATTGTTCCTGAAATCAATGGTTCCTCACTTACAAAAGAAGATTATATAATAGCCAATCCAAATTGTAGTACCATTCAATTGGTTTTGGTTTTATTTGCATTGCACCAAAGGTTTAATGTTAAAAGAGTTATTGTTTCAACTTATCAGTCTATTTCTGGAACTGGAGTTAAGGCAGTTAAACAAATGAATAATGAACGTCAAGGTATTAAATCTGAAATGGCTTATGCTTATCCAATTGATCAAAACTGTATTCCTCAATGTGATGATTTTTTAGAAAATGATTATACAAAAGAAGAAATGAAATTGACCAATGAGACTAAAAAAATTGTAGATCAAGAAATAAATGTGAGTGCTACTGCTGTTCGAGTTCCTGTTACTGGAGGACATTCTGAATCAGTTAATATTGAATTTTTAAATGATTTCGAAATCAATGAAATTAAAGATTTGTTAAATAAACAAGAAGGTGTTATTGTTATTGATGATACTTCTTCTTTATCTTATCCAATGCCTCTATTTTCACAAGGGAAAAATGATGTGTTTGTTGGGAGAATAAGACGAGATGAAACTCAGGATAATTCATTGAATTTATGGGTTGTAGCAGACAATTTAAGAAAAGGAGCAGCAACAAATGCTGTACAGATTGCACAATTGCTTATTGAAAAGAACTTTATTAATAAAAATTAGTAACATCTAAATAGCTATTTTTGAATAGCAATAATTTAATATGAAATACAAAAGAGTATTATTAAAATTAAGTGGTGAGTCTCTAATGGGAGATAAACAATTTGGAATTGACAACAAAAGACTTTCTGAATATGCAACAGATATTAAAAATATTTATGACAATGATGTAGAGGTTGCTATTGTTATAGGTGGCGGAAATATTTTTAGAGGTGTTCAAGCAGAAGAAGGAGGAATGGACAGAACGCATGGAGATTATATGGGCATGCTTGCTACCATGATTAATTCAATGGCTCTTCAAGCAGCACTTGAATCAGTAGGATTACAAACAAGGTTGATGTCGGCTATTGAAATGAAAGAAATTTCTGAACCTTTTATTAGAAGAAAAGCAGTTAGACACTTAGAAAAGGGGAGGGTAGTCATTTTTGGTGCGGGTACCGGAAATCCATTTTTTACAACGGATTCAGCCGCTTCTCTTCGAGCAATTGAAATAAATGCTGATGTGATCTTAAAAGGAACAAGAGTTGATGGTATTTATTCTTCAGATCCAGAAAAAAATAAAGATGCGGTTAAATATGATGCTATAACTTTTGATGAAATTTATGAAAAGGGATTAAAAGTAATGGATATGACCGCATTTACCTTGTGTAAAGAAAATGATTTGCCTATTATTGTTTTTGATATGGATACAAAAGGAAACTTATCAAAATTAATTGCAGGAGAAAATATTGGTACCATTGTTCAAAATTAAATACAGATAAAATGACAGAGGAACTTGAAATGATTTATGCTGAATTAAAGGATTCTTCAGAAAAAAGAATTGAACACCTTGATAATGAATTGTCAAAAATAAGAGCTGGAAAAGCAACACCATCGATGTTAAGTAACGTTATGATTGAGTATTATGGATCGATGACTCCAATTCAACAAGTTGCAAATATTTCAACTTTAGATGCAAGAACTCTTACAGTTCAACCCTGGGAAAAAGCAATTTTAAATGATGTTGCAAAGGGTATTTTGCATGCCAATATCGGATTAAATCCTCAAAGTAATGGAGAGATGTTAATTATTTCTGTGCCACCGCTCACTGAGGAAAGACGTATAGAACTTGTGAAAAGAGCTAAATCTGAATCAGAGCTTGCAAAGGTTGGCATCAGAAATCACAGAAAAGAAGCAATGGATATGGTCAAGGTGCTTAAAGATGACGGTCTTTCTGAAGACATGGTAAAAGATGCAGAAGAACAAGTTCAATCAATAATAAATTCTTTTACCAGTCGAATTGATAAAATATTAGGTCAAAAAGAATCTAGTATCATGACGATTTAAAACAAAGCTCTTATCTCCATGTTTCCAGAATGAATTATTGTTGATTCTTCTGATTTACGCCCATTATAATGTATTGATATTTGAAGGTTTTTTGATATCAATCTTTGATACCCAAAATCCCATACATAATTAATTCCAGGTTTAAGTGCGTTTAACATTTCAAAACCAATTGCTGAATTGCTTTCACCATTGAAGTTTAATGAAATAATTTTAATTTCACTTGTAAA
>MDTD01122026.1_pt1 | contig 10205 bp, 10 predicted proteins | sample 811221 | NCBI WGS metagenome assembly MDTD01 (sample SAMN05326646, study PRJNA326480) | marine metagenome | isolation source: seawater | place: Pacific Ocean: South West | collected 2011
CTCATACACAGTTACGCTTATGTTAATGAAGAAAGAATTAAATATCACAAGAAATTAGTTGAATTTGCCGGATCGCCTTTTGAAAAAGCATTTTTACTCTCAGCTGGAACTGAGGCTACCGAGGCTGGATTAAAATTAATGCGCATGAATGGTAAAAAGATTGGAAAAAAGAAACTGGGAATTATTTGTATTGAAAATAATTGGCATGGTAGAACATTGGGAGCACAAATGATGAGTGGTAATAAGTCTCAAAAAAATTGGATTGGTTTTCATGATCCTAACATTCATCATATACCCTTTCCGTATCCTTGGGCATTGAATGGTAAGTCAGGTGAGGAATTTTTAGAAATAGGTTTAAAGAGATTACAAGAGTCTGGTGTAGATTTAGAAAATGACATTTGTGGATTCATGCTTGAAACATTTCAAGGATGGGGTGCTATCTTTTATCCCAAGGATTTCGTTCGTGCGATTAGAGGCATATGCGATAAACACAATATTCTTTTAACCTTTGATGAGATGCAATCTGGTTTTTCAAGAACTGGTAAAAACTTTGGCTATCAGCATTATTCAATTAAAGCAGATTTACTGTGCTGTGGTAAGGGCATTGCCTCTGGTTTTCCTTTATCTGCCGTAATTGGCACTGCAGAAGTTATGGATTTACCTGAGGTAGGCAATATGAGTAGTACACATTCAGCAAACCCATTTGTGTGTGCTGCTGGACTAGCTACTCTTTCCGAAATAAACAGACTAAATCTAACTGAAGAAACCAAAAGAAAGGGTGATATTCTTTTTAATCGATTAGACATGTTGAAGAAAAAATATCCAAATCGTATTTCATATACTTTGGGTAATGGATTGATTGCAGCGATATTATTTAATTCACCAGAAACAAACCAGCCTGATCCAATCTTTACAAGTTTAGTTGCGGAAAAGGCTATGCAAAAAGGTTTACTAGTTGTTCATACTGGAAGAGAGTCAATAAAGATAGGACCGCCCTTAACAATCAAAGATGATGCCTTATTAGAAGGTGTTGATGTATTAGATGAATCAATTGAAGAATTAAATCGTTAAAAAGAGAAAGTATGTTTCAAAAATCGCAGAATGATGAGTATCTCCAATTATGTATTGATCGTGTAAAAAATAGTACTTTGACTTGGGTTGAGCAATTTCTAGATATTATTTCTGATAATATAAATTTAAATGAAAGTCTTAAGTTAAATGATATTGGCTGCAATCTTGGTCAATTTTATAAAGGATTAAAAAATAGAGATATGACTAGATTAGATTATAGTGGTTTTGATTATGAAAAAGTATATATCAAAGAAGCAATCAATATTTTTCCTGAATTATCAAATAAACTCCACATTCTTGATATCTCTAATGAGGTTCCTCCACTTTGTGATATAACTATATGCTCAGCAACTTTAGAGCATTTGCAATATCTTCATCTGGGTCTTGATAATATGCTCTCATCACCGAAAAATTTAGTTTTATTGAGGACCTTTTTGGGGAAAACAAATTCAAAATCTATTAATTTCCAGAAAGGTGCAATATCGCCATATAACATACACCAATTTTCATTTCACGAAATCTTTGAGTCTTTCAAAAAAAATGGATTCTCAGCGAAAATAATTCGTGATAGCTACACTGATTCATTGCCTTGTTATATTGGTAATGGAATAATTCGCACCTTTTATATTGTCTTGGGAGAGAGAATCCAGAAATAAATATTCAATGAAAATTTTCTTATACTAAATAATATATAGTATAAGGTTAACTATATTTAACAGGGTTATTCAAATTTTTAATAAAAGGTAAAAATAAAATGATTTCAACAGAGTACAAGTGTATTGTATGTGGATCAACAAAACATAAAACAATCTATTCTGGACCAATTAGGTCAGGTGTTTTTGGTAAAGAAACTGAAAATTCCTTTGATGTAGTAGAATGTAATGAATGTGGATTAACTAAGTTAAAGCATTTCCCTGAAGTTGATTATGATTCATCAAGTTATCGTGAAGACTACAACGAAACCTCCAAAATAGAAAACTATATTGCAATGCATGATTCTGAACAATCTCCTAGAGTTAGTAGAATAGGTATAGAAAAATTTCGCAACAAAACTGTCCTTGATTATGGTTGTGGTGGAGGTGCTTTCTTGGACTCAATAAAGGGAGTTGCAAACGAAACAATTGCAATCGAACCTTTTCATGGATATCATAAAAGTCTTAATGATAGAGGGCATAAAGTTTTTAAATACGCTTATGAAGCAAAAAAATATAAATCGAAAATAGATGTTATTACTTCATTTGGGGTTATAGAACATGTAAATAATCCTTTAGAAATGTTAATTGATATTTTTGAACTATTATCTACTGGAGGAAGTGCATTTATTGAAACTGACAACTTAGATGATGTTCTAATGCATTTCAATATACCTGAATTCAACAAATTTTATTATCGAACTGCTCATTATTGGTACTTTGATTCCAATTCTTTATCTAATATTTGTAAAAAAGCAGGTTTTGATAAAATAAAAAAAGGTTTTCGGCATGGTTTCGGCCTGTCTAATACTTTTCAATGGTTAAAAGAAAGAAAGCCTCTAGGCGATAGTCAATTAAAATTCATTGATCCAATTTGTAACGATTTATGGCGAGCAACCTTGGAAAAATCAGGTCATGCGGAATTACTGTATTTTGAGGTAGAAAAGTAATGAGCAATTCATTAATTAAACAGTTCAGACATACTGGAATTATCGTGAAAGATATGGAGGATTCTAGGGTTTTTTATGAGGAATTATTAGGACTAGAAGTTATACAGGATTATACAGATGATAGTAAGTATATCAACGATGTTTTAGGTTTATCAGATGGGAATATTCATATGATAAAATTGAAAACAATAGATAATTACATCATTGAACTACTAAAATATATAAATCATCCAACTGAAGATATAAATAGACCATTTTATAACGTAGGAATCTGCCATATTGCTTTTACGATTGAAAATGCTGATATGATATATAATAAACTTAGAAAGGAAAACATTAAGACAATTAGTAAACCTTTATTATCATCAGAAAAGACAGCTAAAGTATTTTTTTGTGTTGATCCAAATGGAATCAGAATTGAACTTGTTGAAATGGTTAATTAAAACTATCAATGATTGGTTTTATACAAGGAAGACTTTCTCCGGTTGTTGATGGAAAAATTCAAGCTTTTCCTTGGGACCATTGGACTAATGAGTTTTCTTTAGCCAAAAGAAATAATTTTAAACTTATTGAATGGACATTAGACCAAGAATTACTTTATGAAAATCCGTTAATGACAAAAAGTGGCCAAAATAAAATAAAAGATCTTAAAAATAAATATAAAATAACGATTGATTCCTTAACTGGAGATTGCTTAATGCAGGCGCCTTTTTTTAAGTATGATAAGAGAAAAAGGGATGCTTTACTAAAAGATCTGCAAAATATCATTAGATCATGTGATAAAATTGGAGTCAAATATATCGTATACCCACTTGTTGATAATGGTAAGCTAGAAAGCAAATATCAAGAACAGTTATTAATAGAAGGATTGAAAAATTTCTATACAATTTTATCGGATACAGGCATAAAAATTGTTTTTGAATCTGATTTCCCGCCTCAAAAGCTTGAACGGTTTATTGAAAAGTTCCCATCTGAAAATTTTGGAATAAATTATGATATTGGTAATAGTGCATCTTTAGGTTACAATAGCATTGAAGAGATTGAAGCATATGGAGATCGAATTCTAAATGTTCATGTCAAGGATAGATTATTACATGGGGATACTGTACCGCTTGGACATGGCGACGCTGACATACCCGGAGCTATTAAAGAATTAAAAGTAAATGGCTACAATGGTAATTATGTTCTTCAAACTGCAAGGGCAAAAGATAGTGACCATTTGGGTGTTTTATGCAAATATCGTGACCAATTAATGGAATGGATATCATAAAAATAAATCAAGAATGGATTTAGAATTAAAAAATCAAACAGTTCTAATCTCAGGATCTGGAAGTGGTATTGGTCGTGGAATAGCAGAAGGATTCTTAAAAGAGGGTTCCTCAGTCGTGCTGACTGGTTTAAATAAAGAACCACTACTAAAAACAGAAATGGAACTTTTAAATCTTTTTGGTGAAGAAAAACTATTTAGCTACTCTGGGAATTTGAACAATCCTGAAACATTACAATCTCTTTTTAATTTTATCGTTAAGGAGACAACTAGTTTAGATCATATTGTATGTAATATTGGCGATGGAAAATCGGTTCCTCCATTAGAGGAAAATGTAGAAGAATTTCAAAGAATGTTAGACATCAACCTATTAAATGCTGTTGGTGTTATTAATAAATTCGTTCCTCTCATAAAAAAGAGGGTAATGAAACAAAAATGTTTTCCTAGTATTACCTTTATTAGCTCAATATGTGGCATAGAAGTATTAGGCTGTCCAGTTGCTTATGCATCTGCAAAATCTGCTTTAATTAGTTATGCAAAGAACATATCCTTCCCACTTGGACGAGAGGGAGTGCGTGTTAATGTTGTATCGCCTGGTAATATCATGTTTAATGGTTCAACCTGGGAAAAAAAAGAAAAAGAAAATCCTAACTTAGTAAATGAAATGTTAAAAAATGACGTGCCATTAAAAAAATTTGGTACTAGACAAGATATTGCAAATGCTGTTGTTTTTTTGGCATCAGGAAAAGCAAAATTTGTTAATGGCGCAAACTGGGTAATTGATGGAGGACAAACAAGATCTTGAGTGAACCTAATTCTGTAAAAAGATCATTCGATCTAAAAGATAAAGTTGTTGTGATTACTGGTGGTTCAGGTTTTTTAGGTATAAAACATGCAGAAGCAATTGCTGAGTTTGGAGGTATTCCAATAATAATGGATTTAGATAAAAAAATTGGCGACGAAAATGCATTGAGAATTTCTGATCAATACAATGTACAATGTGAATTTAAGCTTTGTGATATAACTATAGAATCAAAAATTACTAGTATCAGAGACTATTTATTAGATAAATATGGAAGAATAGATATATTGATTAATAATGCAGCAATAGATCCAAAAATAAAGAAAAAAAATGGGGAAAATCCAGCAAGATTAGAAAACTTTGTTTTGGATCAATGGAATATTGAATTAAACGTTGGGCTTACCGGGTCAATGCTATGCTCCAAAGTCTTTGGATATGAAATGTCGGAAAAAGGCAAGGGAGTTATTTTAAATATCTCTTCAGATCTTGGAATTATTGCACCTAACCAATTATTATATAAAGATGAGGAATTATTAGAGCACGAACAACCAGTAAAGCCAATAACCTATTCTGTTATAAAACATGGTTTGATAGGATTAACAAGATATATTGCAACCTATTGGGCTGATAAAGGTGTTCGCTGCAATGCATTATGCCCTGGTGGTGTATATAATGATCAGCCAGAGGAATTCCTTAATAAAATATCTCATCTAATTCCAATGGGACGGATGGCAAACCCAGATGAATACAAAGCTGCTATTGTTTTTCTGGTGAGTGATGCATCTTCGTATATGAATGGATCAGTCATATCTATTGACGGCGGTAGAACATGTTGGTAATTATTAAATTCAATATTTAGAAAAATACAAATTAAAACATTAATTACTTTTCAATATATAGGTAAAGTAGGGAAAAAATGAAAAAGTTAAAGTTAATTGAATCAAAAGAACATAGCTCTGAAATTGACGAAAAATTTCATCAATTGAATATCATAAATGTTGCAAATGTTATCTATTGGAAGGAACTCTTTAATATGGTAAAAAATATCAAAGGTGATATTGTTGAATGTGGTGTAGGAAGAGGGCGTTCACTCTTAATTATTTCAGCAATAAATTATTTTTTGGATAAAAGTGAAGGTGGTTGCCGAAAAATATTTGCTTATGATAGTTTTCAAGGTTTTCCTGAACCTACAGAAGAAGATCAATCTGAACGAGAACCAAAGAAAGGAGAATGGGCAAATTCTCCATCTGGGAAATACGAATATTCCATAGAATTTACAGAGTTAGTTTTAAAGGAGGCAGGGCTGGGAATAGTTAATAATAAACCTGTACTGACTAAAGGTTTTTTTAATGATTCTCTGAAATTACATCCTGATAGGCCTATTGCAATTTTACATGTTGATTCTGATCTTTATCAGTCATATATGGATACTCTTAACATATTATATGAAAAAGTGGTTAAAGGTGGAATTATTATTTTTGATGACTTTTTTGTTGAAGGACCAGGTAATAAAAAATTTCCTGGCTCTAGGCTTGCTGTCGAGCAATTTCTTGGAGATGAATTTAAAAATATTCAGCCTACCGTTGGGGGAACATATTGTTATATAAAAAAATAAAATTTCATTAGTCATGATCTATTTATGTAAGTGAAATTTTTGAGTACTATTCTAATTTTTGCCCTTTTTCTGCAGCCATTCCACTATGGTTCAGTAAGCGTAAACTATTTATTTGTTTTTTACCCTCTTTTTATAATTCTATTAAAGCAACGATTTATCATACCAGCTAATTCAATATTAATTTGTATATGCTTGTTTTATAGTATTTTATTTTTCGGATTTATTTTACAGCCTGAATACCTACATTTTGGAACAAGAAGATTTATCAGTTTTATCCTCTTCATTTTTTCGTTCTCCTTTTCATTTATTAAAATTGACGAAAAAATAGTTAATGCATTTAAAATGTCTATTATTTTAGGGTCGTTAATTGTGATGCTGCCATTTATTTTTAGCCTTTTATCGGTTGGGCTAGAAAATCTTGGTTGGGGAAGTAAAAATGAATACGGTGCTCAGCGATATGGATTTATATATGTAATGGCTTTTTGGCTAGTTTTAATGTTTAAGCATGAATCTAAATATATTTTAGGGTTAAAGATTATCTTATTACCAACAATTGTATTGGGTACTTTAATTCTTTTTAATAGATCATCTATTGTTTCGCTATTTGGAAGTTTGGTTATTTACTTTTTGTATAATACAATAATCCATAAGTCTTCCATTAGAAAAAAAATTGGTTTCATCTGTTTTTCAACTATTGCTATGTACTTTTTATTCTTAGCAGTCAACAATTATGTACCATTTATAATTACATTTTTTGAAAAACGTTTATTTTTAATGTTTGAATTTTCCACTACATCTGGTTTGGTTTTTGAAGATACAGGTAGTGAATCATATAGGATTGATATGTTTAAGAGAATTATTGATTTTATATCCAATAATATTCTAATTGGATCAGGGTTTTTAGGAGTCTGGGTATTATTTTCAGACTTGAGTGGATCAACACACAACCAATATACTGACATACTATTTAGAACTGGTCTTTTAGGATCTCTGCTATATTTATACTTAATAGCTCGCATTACTAAATATACTTTTTCTAATCATAAAGATTTATTCTTTGGTTTAGTAGGGGTTTTGATTTATGGTTTATTTCATGAAACGTTTAAACTTAGTCAGGGTGGTTTTATATTTGCATTTTTAATTGCAATCTCCTTTCAAAAACAGACCATTATGCAAATTTCACAAGAGAAGTATCAATTAAAGGCATTGAAATAATGTTAATATGGACAATATGAAAATCTTGTTCGTTGCCCCGCTACCACCCCCTTTGACAGGTAATTCTTTGGCAGCAAAAATTATTCTTGATGAGTTGAACAATAAGCATGAACTTTTATTAATTAATTTGAGTAAGGGTAATTTTGAACAAGGGATTAACTCTTTCGAAAGAATAATTACTATAGCTGGAATACTAAAAGAAGTTTGGGTAAAAAATAAAGAAGCAGATGTAATTTATTTAACGTTATCGCAATCAATATCTGGTAATATTAGAGATATTCTATTTTATTCTATTTGTTTTAGAAATTTATCTAAAGTAATTGTTCACTTGCATGGTGGTGGAATCAAGAGTTTAATTTTTGATAAATATAGTATTCTCAAGATTATAAATAAATTCTTTTTACGAAAATTAGGTGGCATCATTGTATTAGGAAAATCACTTGTTAATATTTTTTCAGATATGGTAATTAAAGAAAAGATTTACATAGTACCTAACTTTGCAGAAGATTTTCTTTTTATAGATGAAAAAAGAATTAAAAGTAAATTTCTCAATGTATCTCCATTAAAAGTTCTTTTCATGAGCAATTTGATTGAAGGGAAAGGGTACTTAGAACTTTTAGATGCTTATCTTAAGTTAACCGACCTACAAAAAAATAATATTCGAATCGATTTCGCTGGTAGCTTTAATTCAATTAAAGAAAAGAACATATTCCTTAATTTAATTAAAGAACATAAACAAATTTGTTATCATGGGATTGTCAAAGGTCTTGAAAAAAAGAAATTATTTACTAACGCACATGTTTTTTGCCTTCCAACGTACTATGCTTTTTTTGAAGGGCAGCCAATATCTATAATTGAAGCATATGCTTCTGGTTGTGTTGTACTAGCTACTGATCATGGTGGGATAAAAGATATCTTTCAAGATAGAATAAATGGCTTTGAAATCCAAAAAAAATCTTCAGAATCAATTAGACAAACCTTAGAGAAAATAATTAGAAATACTAAACAGCTACTTCCAATTGCAATTTCAAACCAGAAAATTGCATTAAATAAATTTAGGGTACACCATTATATTAACTCTATGAAAGGTATTATTGAAAAAAAAGAAATATTTTGATACACATTCAAAATTTCTGAATCATTTTATGTTAAAAGTATCCTTGATAACTGTTTGTTACAACTCCGAAAAGACTATTGAAAAAACTATTAAGTCCGTACTCTCACAAGACTATAATAATATCGAATATATTATAATTGATGGTCACTCTACTGATTCAACAATGTCTATTATAAATAAATATAAAAGTAATATTTCTATGATTGTCTCTGAAAAAGATGATGGTATATATGATGCACTAAATAAGGGTTCTAAATTATCAACGGGTGATATAATTGGATTTCTACATGCTGATGATAGTTATCCTGATAACAGAATCATATCAAATATGATTAGAAAATTTACGACACATAAAGAGCTTGATATTATCTTGGGAGATGTAATTTTCACTGATAAAAATGGTAACAAAGGTAGATTTTATTCTGGTAAAAATTTCAATTTTAATCTAGGAATTATGCCACCTCATCCATCTGTTTTTATTAAGAAAAGTTGCTACGAAAACTTTGGCTACTTTAATACTAAATATAAAATAGCCTCGGATTACGATTTACTTTATAGATTCATTCAGTTAAATAATGTAAAATATTTATACTCAAAGGATATTTTGGTTAATATGATTTCTGGTGGTGCATCAAATAAGAGTATAATGAGTGTTATAAACTTAAATAAAGAGATTTATGATATTCATCAATCACATGGATATCCGATATCTTTAATAGATTTATTCCGTAAGATTCCTGTCAGAATTAAAGAAGTATTATTATCATAAGCAAATCTGAAAATATTCTACTGGTAGGTGCTAATGGTTTTATTGGTTCTTATATATATAACAGGCTAAAAGATAACTTTTACGTAACAGCACTTTGCAAAAACAATACATTTATTGAAAATAATGTTTATTCATTGGACTTAACTGACAAATCACAAGTAAATAACTTTGTAAAAAGATCAATAAAATTTGATGCACTTATTTTTCTAGTTGGCTTGGCTCATAAGAAGGGCAATTTAAATGATTATAAGGAATTTGAATTAATAAATAAACAAACATTAATAAATCTACTTTCATTATTAAAAATTGAAGGAAAAATTCCTGAAAAAATTATTTTTTCAAGCACAATATCTGTTTATGGCGAAAGAATCGAAAAGGATCTTTATATTGAATCTTCATCCAAACAGCCTTCCAGTCCTTATGCTATTACTAAATTAGAGGCAGAAGAATATTTAATTAAAAAATATCCAAGACAATCTTGGATATTGCGATTTGCTCCTGTTTATGCCTCAAATTTTAAATTAAATCTTAATCGTCGAACAGAAATATTTGGTATTCCTTTTAAAGTCGGTGACGGCGAAAATAAACTATCTCTGTGTAACCTAAAAAATATTGGTTTGGTTGTTCAAGGGATATTAGAAAATAAAGTTGAAGCAGGTGTCTATAATATATCTGATCCAACTATATATTCTTATAATGCCTTATTA
>MDTD01202971.1_pt1 | contig 10205 bp, 2 predicted proteins | sample 811221 | NCBI WGS metagenome assembly MDTD01 (sample SAMN05326646, study PRJNA326480) | marine metagenome | isolation source: seawater | place: Pacific Ocean: South West | collected 2011
GGGACATACAATGTAGAGGTTACAGACGGAAATGGCTGTACGGACACCAGCACAGTTACAATCACAGAGCCTTTAGAGATGGTTTTGGGGTCTGATTCCATTCCGGCCACTTGTGCAGGTACTTGCACGGGATCGGCAATTGTTATTTCTTCGGGTGGCGTGGGGCCATATACCTATGATTGGTTTGACGCTGGGGGTCAAGTTAATGATACAGCGATCGCTTTGTGTACAGGTTTTTATAACGTGGAGGTGACGGACTTTAACAGTTGTATAGATACCTTAAAGGTAGAAGTTACAGAGCCACTGCCCGTTGTTGCCTCCGGCCTAGATTCAAGTGCAACTACGTGTCATGATGGTTCAGATGGTTGGGCTGTTGTTGAACCTTCAGGAGGAATATCACCATATGCGTATTGGTGGGATGACGAATTAAATCAAACCAGCGATACAGCAATTAACTTAAGCAGCCGTCTTTACTTTGTTGCAGTCATTGATTCAAACGGTTGTTCTGACACCACAACAATAAAAGTAGAGCAACCGGATTCCATATCACCCAACGAAAGTATTACTAATATTTCATGTGCTGGTTTGTGCGACGGAGGTATAAGTCTGGATGTTACAGGAGGAACGGAGGGATCTGGTTACAGTCATTCTTGGAATATAGCTTCAACAGATACCTTCATTAACAGTCTTTGTGCAGATACTTATATTGATACAATAACTGATGGTGTCGGTTGTAAGGATACATTCTTCTTTGTAGTTACTCAGCCGGATACACTTAGAGCGTTATTTTCAGACACTATGGACGTTGTGTGTAGTAACAGTAGGAATGGGCAAGCCATTGTAACACCAGAAGGAGGTACACCGATTTACAAATATGATTGGTATGATGTGCCTGGTGGAGATATTGATTCGGTTGCCTCTGGTCTTTTACCCGGTACTTATCATGTTGAAGTAACAGATGCAAATGGTTGCATTGACACAGGAGAGATTGTTATAAATTCCCCTCCACCATTAGTGTTAACGTCCGATTCAGTTCCATCAACATGTTCTGGGATTTGTGACGGTATAGCTATTGTTAATTCTTCTGGTGGAACAGCTCCCTATGATTATTACTGGTTTGATAATATCGGCGTTAACAATGATTCCTTGACTAATGCATGCGCTGGAAATTATACTGTTGAGGTTACGGATAATAACGGTTGTAAAGATACAATAGAGTCTGTTGTTACTCAGCCTGTTACAGTTGTCGCTTCTTTATTGGATACATCAGGTGTAACTTGTTTTGGAGGGTCAGACGGTATGGCTGTTATAAACGGTTCAGGTGGTACTGAACCATATTCTTTTTGGTGGAGCGATGAACTCAACCAAACAAACGATACAGCATCTGGATTGAAAGCGGGGACATATTATGCCGCTGTTATTGATTCAAACGGATGTTCTGATACGGTTGAAGTTATTATTGAAACACCAGCAGATTGGGCACACGTTAAAGATTCTACTCGTGTAACATGTTATTCGTATTGCGATGCGCAAATAACCATAACTCCCGCAGGTGGTACAGGTCCTTATTTTCATAAGTGGAATACCGGTTCATTTGACCCTACAATTATTAATCTTTGTGAAGGAAAATATACCGATACTATTTCAGATTCAAGAGGTTGTCTGGATACTGTAGAAGTAATGATAACTCAGCCGGACTCTCTTCAATTAACTCCTGTTCTCATTCAAAATGTAGGTTGTTATGGAGATAATACAGCAATGGCCTATGCTACGGGTTCAGGAGGAACGACTCCCTATTCTTTTGAATGGGGAGCTCCCGTAATTTCAACAAACGATACTCTTTATAGTGCCGTGGCTGGAACATATACTATTCTATTGAGAGATTCGATGGGGTGTACAGACATTAATAGTATTGAATTAACGCAGCCTGATGAACTTACAACTTTAATTTCGGACACAGTTCATGCAAACTGTGTTTGTAATGCTTCGGCAGCTGTTACACCTACAGGAGGAACAACTCCTTACACTTATAAATGGAATGACATCAATAATACAACTGATTCCTTAGCTGAAAATTTATGTACTGGAGAATATTTCGTTGAAGTTACAGATTCAAATGGATGTTTCGACACATCTTTTGTGACAATAAGAGACACCTCTGTTTTCACAATTTCTTTGACTGATACAGGTCACGTTTCTTGTAATGGTGTTTGTGATGGATATGCAATTGTTACTCCAAACCAAGGAACAGCACCTTTTACTTATTTATGGAATAACCCCGGAGAATCCATGGATTCCTCTGCAATGAGTTTATGTGCTGGACCAGTCAGTGTTACAGTTACTGACGATGAAGGATGTGTGCGATTTGCAAGTATTAATATACAACAACCAGAAGGCTTAATGGGTGTCTCAGGTTACAATGAGCCACTTTGTAATGGAGATACAAATGGTTCTGCCTGGGTAACTGTTTCGGGAGGCGTTGAGCCTTATGAACATTCTTGGGATTTGGGGAGCACAAATGACTCATTATATAATGTAGGTTTAGGTGTTTATACGGATACAATAACTGATGCAAATGGTTGTTTTGATACGGTAACTGTTAATGTTTCTGAACCAGAAATTTTATTAGGGAACCTTGATAGTCTAAATGTAACATGTCACGGTTCTTCAAATGGGTCGGTTTGGTCTGCCCCATCAGGAGGAACCTCGCCTTATCATTATCTATGGAACGATGCTGGTTTATCAAGTTCTGATTCTTTGAGCGGTCTTGATTCAGGAGTTTACACAGTTGTTGTTACTGATTTTAATGGATGTGCTTTTGTTGACAGTATTGCAGTTTTTGAACCACCTATGTTAAACTCAACGATAACCGATACTGCTCATGTTGCTTGTTATTGTACAGGAATTGCTTCCGTTACACCCGTCGGAGGAACAGCACCATACACGTATTTGTGGAATGATTTAGCAAATCAAAATGATTCAACAGCAATCAATTTATGTGCAGGAGACTATGAGGTTTTAGTGGTTGATGCAAATGGTTGTACAGATACTTCATTTGTAACGATTAGAGACACCTCCGGGTTTTTTACAGATATTGTTGACTCAACCATGATTGAATGTTACGGAGTTTGTAATGGATCAGCATTAGTAAGAGCTGAAAACGGAGTTCAACCTTATGATTTTATTTGGGACGATCAATCGAACACTAATGATTCCCTCGTGAATAATTTGTGTTCAGGTACTTATACCGTAACAATATCGGATGCTATCGGATGTACTCATGTTCAAAGTGTTACGATTACAGAGGTAGATTCACTTCAAATTACTCTAATTGATACTAGTGTTTCATGTAATGGGAATTGTGACGGATCGGTTGAAGTTTTAGTTTCAGGAGGAACTCATCCCTACACATACCAATGGGATGACCAATTGAATTCGACTACTCGACATTTAGACTCACTTTGTATTGGCAGTTATATTGTTCAGGTTTCCGATAGTAATGGTTGCTCCACCCAAGACACCATAAGTATCTCAGAACCTCCTGAACTTGTAGCATTTATAAATCCTTATACTCCAGTAAGTTGTAAGGGACAAAATGATGCTTCGCTCACAGCAATGCCAACTGGAGGGATAAGTCCATATACCTATTTATGGAGTTCCGGAGAGGATACAAAAGTTATAACGGGAAAGGGCCCAAATACATATTCTGTAACCATTACCGACAGCTTAAATTGTAAAGACGACACTTCTTTGGTTGTAATTGAACCCGAAGAGCTTGTTGCTTCAATTACCGATACAACTCACCTTCTTTGTGGAGATGTTCCTACAGGTTCTGCAACGGTGACTCCATCCGGAGGAACAGGACCTTATCATTATGATTGGTACGATGCGCCGGGTAATCAAACGGATTCAATTTGTATAAATCTTTCTATTGGAACTTACAGTGTAGCTGTATTTGATTCAAGAGGTTGCTCCGACACAACTCAAATAACAATAACCGGCCCGCCTGTTTTAAGCGCAAGTATTACAAACTTAACTACTGCAAGTTGCGACATTTGTGATGGAACGGCAACAGTCACTCCTTTTGGAGGAGTTGGTCCTTTTACCTACAATTGGTACAATGCGCCCGTTAACTCGGGAGATAGTTTAGTAAATAGTTTATGTGCATCAAGCTATAATGTTTCTGTGATTGATGCAAACGGTTGTATAGATACTGCCGAAGTAACCATTACAGGTCCCTCTGGTTTTACAGCAAGAGTTGTTGATACTTCCATGGTTACGTGTAATGGGTTAAGTGATGGTTTTGCAGTTGCTTTAGGAGAGGGAGGTAAAGCTCCATATCAATTTTTATGGAGTGATTTGTCTGCAACAGAGAATGATTCTGTAGCAGGATTATCAGAGGGAACATACAGTGTTATCGTGTCTGATGATAACGGTTGTAATGCATTTGCTTCTGTAGTAATAACACAACCAGACGCACTTAATGCCGAAATAAATACTACTGTCCCAACGGAATGTTCTTCTACATGTACAGGTTCAGCAACTGTTGATGTTTCAGGGGGGACGAGTCCATATAATTACATATGGGATGACTTATCTTCTCAAACGTCAGCCACGGCTTTAAACCTTTGTGCTGCTCAATACTCCGTTCGAATTGCCGATGCATTGGGTTGTAAAGACACCGCCTCCATATTGATAGTAGGACCAGATGATTTAACGGTTGCAGTGGACTCAATCGTAAATGTGTCTTGTAAAGGAAACTGTGATGGAATGGTTGCAATTACACCAATGGGAGGAGTTGGTGAATATACATATGTTTGGAATGATTCTGCAGCAACAGAGGACACTGTTTTAACAAATCTTTGTGCGGGACAACTTAGCGCTCAAATCACCGATGAAAATGGTTGTGTTGCATTTGCAAACGTATCTATTGAGGAACCTGAGGAGTTAGTGGTTACAATCTCGGATAGCTCCAATGTTGTCTGCTATGAGGGTGAAAGTGGATGGGCATCAGTAAGTATAACTGGCGGAACAATGCCATACAGTATTGCGTGGAATGATGGTGCCTTACAAACTACAGATACGGCTAAATCACTCGTGGCAGGAACCTATACAGTTACTGTCACAGATGTAAACGGATGTTCTAAGAGCGCTGCGGTTACAATAGAACAACCGGAAGTTATAACAGCAACCATATCAAGTGTTGAACATGTTTTGTGTACTGGATTCTGTATCGGTAAAGCGACTTTAATTGTCTCCGGAGGAACGGTAGGAGGGGGATATACCTATTTATGGGAAAATGGAGGAGACGCTCCAACAGGAACAGAATTGTGTTCAGGATCTCAAACGTATACAGTAACAGATGGTGTAGGTTGTTCGTTGACTGATTCCGTTGAAATTATTGATCAAAACGACTTCACAGCGACCTCTGAAATAGCGTCCGTAAGTTGTAATGGAGATTGTGACGGAAAAATAGTAGTTACTCCATCAGGAGGGATAAGCCCTTACAGGCATTCATGGAATACGGGTGAAATAACCGATAGTATTATTGATCTTTGTCCTGGAATTTATATCGATACTATTTTTGACGATAACGGCTGCTTTAGAGTAGACAGTTTTGAGATAGAGGAGCCGGATATTTTTGCTGTTTCAATAATTAACAGTATTGATTTAAGATGCTACGGAAACTGTGAAGGAAAAGCGGTTGTTCAAGGGTCGGGCGGAATTTCTCCATATAAATATAATTGGTACAATGCTCCAGGAAATCAAGAAGGAGATACCGCTACTGAACTTTGTGCAGCAACCTACTTTGTCCGGGGAGAGGATGAAAATGGGTGTCTCGCAGAGGATACTGTTTCATTGAATCAGCCATCTCAAATTCTTTTATCATTGGATTCTTCCTCTGCTGTAAGTTGTTATGGTCTTTGTGATGGAAAAGCAGCTCTTTCTTCAATAGGAGGAACTGGAACGATTGCATTTGAGTGGTTGGATTCCAATAATTTAAGCTCCAGAATCGATCTTTGTGGAGGAGATTATTTAGTATATGCTCTAGATGAGAATTCATGCTTAGATAGTATCGCTCTCACTATTTCGGAACCTGACTCATTAGATGCCTTTATAACAGATACTTCTCATATTGTTTGTGCAACAGTATGTGACGGAGAAGCAATTGTAGGTCATAATGGAGGAACAGGGCCTTTCGTTTATGATTGGTATGATGCAGGAGGAATAAGTTCAAATCAGATTACAGGGCAATGTGCAGGTAGTTATAACGTAGAAGTAACGGATTCAAATGGTTGTGTTGACACGGCCTCTGTACAAATTAATGATGTAAATCTGTTAACGGTATCTACACTCATAACACATGTAAGCTGTACTGGTGAATGTGATGGAAAGCTAAGTGCTCAACCTACGGGAGGTATAGGTCCTTATGAGTTTTTATGGAGTGATTCTTCAATTCTTGATTCGGTTGAAAACCTTTGCCCTGGAAATTATAGTGTTACTGTAACCGATTCTAAAGGTTGTCAAACTTCTGTTGGGGGAGAAATCATTGAGCCTCTTCCTTTGACTTCATCAATTATCGATAGTTCTGATTTGGATTGCTATGACATTTGTGACGGATATGCTACAGTTTCTCCATCAGGAGGAACGGAGCCGTATACATATTTATGGAACAATTCAAGTGGGGAAACATCTTTAATGGCCAACGGTTTATGTGCAGCTCCGTATAGCGTTATTGTAACAGATGGTAAAGGTTGTAAGGACACTACGTATGTGAATTTAAATCAGCCTGATTCGATTGAAATCTCGATTATCGAAAATCAAGCAAATTGTACGAATTCGTACGATGGGTCGGTTGATATTACTGTCTCAGGAGGAACGGGTGCGTATAATTATTTTTGGGAAGGGAATAATTATACATCAGCGATTGAAGACGCTTCAGGAATGGCAATAGGTTTATATACGATAACTGTGACAGATGAAAACGGATGTTTAACTCAGGATACAGCTTTAATTACAGAATCCAATTTTATCAATGCTTATGCTGGAGAGGACACCACTGTTTGTGAGGCGGATAGTTTAGTATTAAGTGGTTCCGGAGGTGTGTTGTATTCTTGGAGTGACGGGGGTACCACTCAAAATCATACTGTCGCACCAACTGTAACTACAACATACATTTTAAATGTCTTTAATAATGGATGTTCAGATACAGATACGGTAGTGATAAATATTAATGCACTTCCTGATATTGATGTAATTGCAAGCGATTATTTGATTCTTGAAGGAACCTCTACGCAATTGGTAGCATCAGGAGCTGGTACAGGTGGTTTTTATGATTGGAATCCACCAATAGGGTTGAATGACCCAACCATTTACGATCCGAGTGCAACATTAGACGAGGCCACCACTTATATTGTAAGAGGAGAAGATCAAAATGGATGTTCGGACACAGCATCGGTTCGCATTGATGTCGCATCTTCAATTATTTTTTCTGATGGAATTACACCAAATGGAGATGGCTTAAATGATACATGGGTAATTAAGTTAATTGAAGAGTTTCCTGGGGCAAAGGTTTACATTTACAACAGATGGGGTCAAAAAGTATTTGAGAGCACGGGTTATTTAAGTGAATGGGATGGTACAAGTAACAATAAAAAATTACCAATAGGTACGTATTATTATCTGATTGATTTAGGTCCTAATCAAAAGAAACATACTGGACCGATTACTATAATGAGATAACCTTAATTAGAATATTAAAGTATTACGAAGCGATTGAAAAATAAATTATATAGATATAGAAAGATTATTGTTTGCTTTGCATCATGCCTTGTTTTTTCAGTGGGTAATGCTCAACAGTTGCCTGTATTTACCCAATATATTTTTAATAAATATGTTTTTAACCCTGCAGTAACAGGAACAGAAGATAATTTCTCAGCCACTGCAAATTACCGTTATCAATGGCAAGGAATTACGGATGCTCCGAGAACATATATTCTTTCCGTACACGGCCCACATAAATTTAAAAGCTTTGGCTTAGGGGGTGCTTTATATACTGATGTAACTGGCCCTACATCTAAAACGGGGATGTATTTGTCATATGCATATCATGTTCGAGTAACCAACGATATGAAACTTTCGCTCGGTTTAAGTGGCGGAATGATGCAGTATAGAGTAGATGGTACAAAAATAAACCTTGCTAATCCAGGCGATTTAACACTGGCAAATAGTTTAATGACAAGAATAGTTCCTGATTTTGGCTTTGGAGCATATTTATACAATAAAAAGTTTTTTTGTGGATTATCCGTTCCTCAATTTATTCAGGCTCGACTGGATTTTTCTGATGATGGAACACAAACGCTAAGCAACTTAACTTCTCATTTTTATCTTAATGCCGGTTACACTTTTACTGTGAATAAAGAATTTTCTTTAGAACCATCCATGATGATGCGTTATGTTTCACCTGTTGTTCCTCAGCTCGATGTTGCTGCAAAAGGAATTTATAAAAAGAATTACTTCATCGGAGTAATGGGAAGAACCCAAACAGGATTATCTGTTTTGGCTGGTTTTCAGTCGACAAACGGCAAGTTTAATTTTGGATATGCATACGATATTAATACGGTCGGATTATCTGCGTACAGTAGTGGCTCTCATGAATTAATGGTCAAAGCGACTTTTGGAAAGATAAAACAGAGAAGACCCGTTAAATCAAGAAAAAGAAAAAAGAAAATTTCAAGGTTAGAAAAATTGGAAGAGAAATTGAAGGACCTTGTTGAAGAAGAAAACGAGGAAAAAGATTTCGACGAATCAAAAGAGGGAGGAATGGATCATTATGATGACTCTACTGAGGATAAAACAAATGAGGCTTCATCAGACGAGGAAGATTCTGAAAAGAGTCTTGAGCAAAAACTGGAGGAGGTAGAGAAAAAAGATCGCGAATTAAGAGCAAAAGTCAGAGCCCTAAGAAATGAAGCGGAGTCTGAGGGGTATAGTAGTCCTAATGACCCAGGATTTCCAAAAAGAGCCGAATATCTGGAGGCTTTGGAACAAATAAAAGAAATATATAGAAAGAAAAAAGAACTGGATGCGTTAATCGACTAGCTCTCTCTTTGTTTAAAGTTGAAAGCGGTAGAATGCAGAAACCTTAAATCCAAGCGCACTTGATGTTTCGCTGTTAAGTCTCATTCTTTGGTCTCCGGGATACCATCCTAACATACCAAAAGGCGTCCCATCGCCATCTGCATACATACCGTAATCGTACATAGCATAAACTGCCTTAGCTTTAATAATTAGACGCTCCTTAAGTAAATCGAATTGTAAATATGCTGCTAGTTCATTTGAAGCAGTATGAACATAAAATTCATTGACATCTGATTTTGCCAAATCAAATGTTCGGACAATCAGTAAAAAGTCGGCTCCCAAACGAATGTTTTTATGAACTTTGTAATCACCAAAACCAGTGATGGGAAATTTAATGTCAATTTCTGTTTTTTCATTTTTACTTTTATGGTAAACACCAAAAATAGGAACGTTTAAAATTCCAAACCGTTCTGTATTTATATAATTACCAAAAACCAATTTTGTCTGGGTATTTAGTTTGAATTTCCACAAGGCAATTGCTCCGATCTGAAAACTCTTGTTCAAATGTCCAAAGTCGGAAGCAAGTTTCGGAAGAGCTAAGTAAGTACCCGTTAACTTACTATTGTGTTTAATATTGAAACCAAGCTTGAGCGTTGCTATATTTAAATTTGAAAAATCGGCGGCGAGTGGATTTAATTTTAATCTATGTAATTCATAATCAACTCCGGTTAGGAAAACCAAAGAGTCATTTAAAGTAATAGGGATACTCGTTGATAACTTCGTTTGGGTTATAGGTGTAGATATATTTGGATTGTTTTCAAAAACACTGTTGGGGACTTGTGTGTGAGTAAGTTTAACAAGGTCAACATAATTTTGTCCAAAGGTCAAGAAGGTTAAGCTTGATAAAAGAGTAGATAAAATTATTTTATTCATTTTGTTCTGTTTTGAAATACGTTACTAAGTTAAGCCAAACAATTAAATTTAATATTTGGAAAATAGAAAGTATAAAAGTATTTTTGCTCTCCAAATTTTTCCGACGGAAAAATAGGGCCTATAGCTCAGTTGGTTAGAGCACTTGACTCATAATCAAGGGGTCCCAGGTTCGAGCCCTGGTGGGCCCACAC
>MDTD01019210.1_pt1 | contig 10204 bp, 10 predicted proteins | sample 811221 | NCBI WGS metagenome assembly MDTD01 (sample SAMN05326646, study PRJNA326480) | marine metagenome | isolation source: seawater | place: Pacific Ocean: South West | collected 2011
AATTCATCTTTAAGCTCCTGAGCAATGCTCTTTTCTACCACAACAGCCTGTTCACTCGCGCATATAGTGCCGTTATCAAAGGTCTTTGAATAAATTACCTGAGACACCGCAAACGGAATATCGGCGCTCTTCTCAACACAGACCGGAACATTTCCAGCCCCGACCCCGATAGCCGGCGTGCCTGAACTGTATGCGGCATTGACCAGACTGCCGCCGCCGGTTGCCAGAATTAAGGCCATATCGTGGTGGGACATAAGGCCATGCGTCTGCTCTCTGGATGACTCGGTTATCCACTGGATGCAATGTTCCGGGGCATCTTCAGCCATCGCGGCATCATAACATATCCTGGCAGCTTCGACCGAACACTGCAAGGCGCGCCGGTGCGGACTTATTATGATCGGATTTCTGGTTTTCAAGGCAAGGAGTATTTTGAACAGCACGGTCGAGGTGGGATTGGTCATCGGCGTAATTGCCAGGATCGGCCCCAGAGGCTGGGCAATTTCAACAATGCCTTCCAGTTCGTTCTCACTGATTACTCCGACCGTTTTAAGGTTCTTGATGTCCTCATAAACCAGTTGGGTGGCAACCACGTTTTTAATGACTTTGTGCTCCCAGACTCCAAGCCCCGTTTCTTCACAAGCCATTTTTGCAAGTTTGACCCGGTTTTCAAAACCGGCTCTATAGACCGCCCGGACAATCCGGTCGGTATGTTCCTGATCAAGTTCAGCGAAAACCGCTGACGCCAGGCGGGCATTTTGCAGAAAAAAGTTTACCCGGTCAATAACAGACTCCGTTCCCATACACACCCCCATTTTTTCGGCATACCATTCGTTCACAACGCTGGAAGAGCTTTATGCTCTTAGTATTAAATATAAATTGCGGAACTGTTTTTTGCAATAACCTTTGTTCAATGATTGATTTTTAAAGGAAAGCAGATTATCATATTTATGGTAGCAAGGAGTTATGTCTTGAAAGAACAACGGAAAAATATGGTCACCCATCAGCTTGAAGCGCGTGGGATAAAAAACGGGGCAGTTCTTGACGCGATGAGAAAAGTCAAGCGGCATCGCCTGGTCCCGGACAATCTGGCGGACTTCGCCTATCAGGATTATCCGCTTCCCATCGGAAAAAACCAGACTATCTCACAACCCTATATCGTCGCCTTGATGACTGAGCTGCTGTTGCCGGAACCGGACCACCGGATTCTTGAAATCGGCACCGGATCAGGTTATCAAGCGGCGGTGCTGGCGGAAATAGTCAAAGAGGTCTATACCGTCGAAATAATCCCTGAACTGCTGGAACAGGCAAAAGATAAACTGGATAAACTGGAATACAAAAACATCTTTTTCAAGGCATCCGACGGCGGCGGCGGATGGCCGGAGGCCGCGCCATATGACGGAATAATTGTAACTGCCGCAGCCAGACTGGTACCGGAACAGCTGTTCGATCAGTTAAAAGCTGGCGGCAGGATGGTCGTTCCATGCGGCGAACCGCACGAGGTGCAAATTCTTACCGTCTATGAGAAAACTGCTGACGGCTGCGTGGCAATTCCCAATATACCGGTTCAGTTCGTCCCCCTTACCGGAGCGACTCAAAACGGAGAGTTTGATCCTTTCAGATAAGTATCTTACTTCTGTTTTCTGAAGATGCTCGGAGACGCCCCGGTTTTCTTTTTGAAAATATCTGAAAAGTAAAATTCATCAACAAACCCGAGTTCGTATGCAACCTCTTTGACCGACTTTACCGAGTTAGTAAGCAGCAGTTGTGCCAGTTGAATACGTTTATCAAGCAGGTATTGATAGGGCGTAATCCCCCAATCGCGCTTAAAAATGCGAATTGTCTGGGAAACCGAGCGACTAATATGCGCAGCCATATCACTGGTGGAGGGATTCTGCATAACGCCATGATCGAGAAAATTCTTCAGTTTACGCCCCTCAGGACTAACCTTGGGTGAATTTGTTCCTGTAGCTCTTTGATGCCTTGATAGAGCTTGAATTACCCCCAAAACAATACGTGCCGCGCAATCATGAACGTTGTCAGGTTGCTGACGCAGTTCATCCAACCCGGTCTTGAATTGTTCCTTTAAATCACATTGCGGAACATGCCAGATTCCGGTCAGGCCGTAACTGTTGATCATCTCACGCATAAGCGTCCCCTCCACATTGAACCATATCTTCTCCCATGGTTTATCAGCGCTGGAACCGTATTCATGTGAAGTATTTTCATGAACAAGATAAACATCTCCCGCCTCCGGATAGAAGACCTCACTACCGTTATCCAGATATCCCCTGCCCTTAATAACATATTCCAATACATACATTGAACAGGCTGGCCGGCTTATGCGGTATGTCCCGTCACACCATGATATTCCGGCCAGTTGTACGATAAACGGGTTACCAGCTTCTGCCGGAGGAAAATTAACAATATCCTCTTTCATGCTTCTTTACCATATCTATATGCTTATTTTACCAATGGACAAATATCCCGCATAAGTATATAATATAGCAAAATAGATTTTTTACAACAGCAATAAAACTAATATTTACACAAGGAGAAAAAATGATACCGAGAAGCGAATACCCGAGACCGCAATTCGTCCGTGAAGAATGGTTATGCCTGAATGGAGAATGGCAGTTTGAGATAGATCCAGGGGATTCCGGCATCGAACGGGGCCTAAAGGACCGTGAACTCAATGACAAGATCACTGTTCCGTTCTGTCCTGAATCACCCCTTTCTGGAATTGGTGAACCCGACTTCCTCAATGCGGTATGGTATCGCCGTGAAGTTAAAATACCTGAATCATGGACAGGCATGAAAACAATGCTGCATTTCCAGGCGGTGGACTATGATACGACCGTTTGGGTAAACGATATGGAAGTCATGCGTCACCGCGGCGGTTTTACGCCGTTTTCATGTGATCTGAGCGAAGTCGTGAAACCGGGAGAAACTGCTGTAATAGTTGTCAGAGCCAGAGACCTGAAGGATATGGTCAAGCCTTCCGGCAAGCAGTCAAAAGAGTATAAAAACCGGGGTTGTCTCTATACCAGGACAACTGGGATCTGGCAGACTGTCTGGTTGGAGCCGGTTCCTGAAATATATCTCAAACGTCCCCGCATCACTCCGGATCTTGGCAATCGGTGCTTTCATATTGAACAGCCACTGAGCAAAAATAAATCAGGGTACACGCTGAAGACAAAGCTTAACTATAAAAACAAAACCGTGGCTGAAGCAACCGTTGCGGCCGACTCCGATCTTGCCGCAAGAGCAGTGCTTGAAGTAAATAGCAATGATCTGCATCTGTGGGAAATAGGCAAACCGGAACTATATGACCTCTCCCTCGAACTGATTGATGAGGCAGGACAAGTGGTTGACGCGGCAAAAAGTTACTGCGGAATGCGCTCGCTTACTATTGAAGGGAAAAAATTCAAGATCAACGGAAAGCCTGTTTTTCAGCGTCAGGTTCTTGATCAGGGCTATTACGCGGACGGCATTATGACAGCCCCTTCTGATGATGACCTTAGGAAAGACATCGAACTTTCCATAGCTGCGGGTTTTAATTCCGCCAGGCTGCACCAGAAGGTATTCGAGGAGCGTTTTCTTTACCATGCCGACCGTTTAGGCTATGCCGTATGGGGCGAATTCGGAGACTGGGGGCTTAGAGAACAGAACCTGAGCTCATGCGATATTTTCTACAATCAACCTTTCGCCACGATGATCACCCAGTGGCTGGAGGTGCTTGAGCGCGACTATTCACATCCCTGCATAATCGGCTGGTGCGGCCTGAATGAAACCCGTCAGGATATAACCGACGAAATTCAGGCTCTGGACGATGTCACCCACGGGGTTTATCTGGCCGCAAAAGCAATGGACACATCACGTCCGGTTCTGGATGCTTCGGGCTATTGCCACAGGTTCATTGGAGCTGATATCTACGATTGCCATGACTATGAGCATAATCCGGAAAAACTGCGGAAAAACCAGGCAGAACTAAGCAATGGACAACCTTACCAGAACAGTCCAAAATGGAATGTTCCGTACAAAGGCCAGCCATTCTTTGTCAGCGAATTCGGCGGTATCAAATGGAATCCGTCATTCAGCGACAGCAAAGATTCATGGGGTTACGGTGACACTCCGAAATCCCTGGATGAATTCTATGCGAGATTCGAAGGGCTCTGCAACGTTCTATTGGACAACCCGGATATGTTCGGTTACTGCTACACCCAGTTGACTGACGTCTTTCAGGAACAAAACGGCATATACTTCTTTGACAGAAGCTCTAAATTTGATAATGAGCGTCTGAATAAAATCCAAAGCCGCAAAGCCGCGTGCGAAACTGAATAATCAGTCCTGTTTGTAACTCCGCAGTCCGCGTTTGGCCGCGTCATCGTCCGTAACGTTGTCCTGCCAGCCGGACCGCGCGTTTTCGCGCACGTCAAAGCGGGTCACGTAAGGTTTGATATCAATCAGCGGAGTACCGTCAAGAATATCCACGCCTTTGACATGCAATGTGCAGCCGTCAACTCTGATCAACTCGACCAGGCTCATTCCAAGCTTATTCGGACGATGCGGTTTACGGGTAGCGAATATGCCATGCTCGACATCCTGCAGATAAGGTTTAACCAGCAGTTCGGTTTTACCGGACTGGTCAAACTCGTAAAATAAGAATATGTGTGAAAAGCCGTCAAGACTTTTCAAGCCGTCGGCGTATTCTGGTTGAATTTCAACGGTACCTTCGATCTCTCCGCAAAACACCGGCTGAACCGGGGTTTCAGTGTTTACCTTATGCGGAGAATGGACAATCCCAATGGGATTAAAAACGATTTCTTTCATTACAATCTCTCTTTAATATTTAAATAAGCAACCATAAAGGTTGAACAAAATAAAAATTTTTCTTTAGTGCAAAATTTAACAACGCTTCCAAGGCGAGGACAAGCACACCCTTTATCATTTTCACACAATGTCCGCTTCCGCAGCACAAAGTGCGAAGTCTTAAGCTGGACATCGCCATCCGTCGTACGGATTAGATTCTTTCTTCCATAAGTCTTGAAATCTTGAGGGCCAGCCAGCGCGGCAGGACTCTCGGCACCTGAGCCAGGAATTTATTATACAAGCCGGGAATAGCCAGGCGCTGCCCCCGCATCATTGCTTTATAGCCGTATCTGGCCACCTTATTCGGACAGGCACTATTCTTAAAGGCTAAAACCCCGTCAACCCCTGCATTCTCGATAAATTCAGTCTTGGTCGGCCCCGGACACAAAGTGGTAACAGTTACGCCGGTTCCTTCCAGTTCGTTGTAGATAGCCTCACTGAATGAAAGAACGTAGCCCTTGGTCGCGTAGTAGACGGCCTGAAGCGGCCCTGGAGCAAATCCTGCCATAGACGCGACGTTAAGGATACGTCCGCTGCCACGGGCAATCATCGGCGGCAGTAAATAATAAGTTAATTCAGTCAGGGCGGTTATATTCAAATTGATCATATCCCGGAATTTATCCCATTCCCCCTCGTGAAAGAAACCATAGCCACCGAATCCGGCATTATTTATAAGAATATCAACGGTAAGACCGAGGTTTTCAATATCATGCAGAAGTGTGTTGACCGCACCTGGCTTGGTTAAATCAGAAACAATAACGTGAACATTGACCGAATACTTTTCTGTAATATCCTGCTTGATTACCTCAAGTTTTTCATGCCTTCTAGCTACCAGAATGATATTATCACCAGCTTCAGCACAGTGATATGCAAGTCTTTTCCCGATACCGCTTGAAGCGCCTGTGATCAATGCCGTTTTATCCATACTTCGCACCCTCAAAGTCAAATTTTCATGTTAAAATGAAATTAGCATAAAAAAAACGATAATGCAACAGTTAAATACAAATAAATTCATTCATCGGACTTACGGAATGATTAATTGATCAGATTAATGGCCGTCTCCGGAAAAATTCAGCGGCAGTTTACGCCAGGCAATATGATGAACCTGCTTGCCCTGTTCCAGCCAGCGAATCTCGAAATCCGTTTTAATGTCCGAGATATCCGAAATAAGTGAGTTATCCTGTTCAAACAGACCTGATGCGGCAACAACACGCTTGACAATTTCCAGATACGGGACGTCATCGCTGGAGAAATGGAAGCATCCATCTGGTTTAATAACACGATGCACATGGGTCATAAAATCGGCACAGAGCAAACGCTGGGCGCGATGCTTGTCCTTGGGCCATGGATCGGGGCACAGGATATGTAAACGGTCGATGGAATTATCCGGCAGCATATAGCCGAGCAGATGCCTGGCCTCAACCCGCAATGGCGTCAGGTTTTCCACTCCTTCACGTTCATTGCGCTTGTGAAGTTTACGCAATCTGCCGATCATCACATCAGCGGCTAAAACAGTACGTTCCGGATAAAGTTGCGCCAACCGGGTGGTGAAAAGCCCCTTGCCGCAGCCGAGATCAAGTTCCACGATCCCGCCATCTTCCGGCAGCACCTCAGAAATTGTAAGATAACAATCGGTCAATACCCGGATAAACCGGTCTTCTGTATTTTTTTCAGTCATAATTAATGCAGAGAGATATTTCCAAGTTGAATAGAAGTAAAACCGCGTGATTCCGCGTGATCACGAATTTTGAACAAAGTATCACGCGGCGTTGCCGGCGCTTTTTTGAACATATAATCAGGGTGATAGGCGGAAAAATGCAGAGTTACATCCTTATTAAGTTCCTTTTCGACCCAATCAAGATAATCATTGATCATCTCGTCAGCGTCATTATAGCCAGGAATAACTAAATTTGTCAGCTCAATATGTTTGCCAAGTTTATTCAGATATTTAATTGAGTCAAGTACCGGCTGTAAATGCGACTTTGTCATCTTCACATAAAACTCTTCAGAGAATCCTTTCATGTCAATATTGGCCGCATCGATCAGCGGATAGATGTCACGCGCCGCATTCTGCGTAATGAAGCCGTTAGACACCATAACTGTAGCCAACCCGCGCTCTTTGGCGATTTGCGCCGTATCAAACATATATTCCCCGAAAACAGTCGGCTCATTATAAGTGAATGCAATCGATTTACAGTTATGTTTGAAGGCCAGATCAACCAGAGTTTCGGGCGAGTAATATTCAAACTCGTGTCGTAAATTGTAATTACCTCTGGACAAAGACGCATTCTGGCAAAAACTGCAGAACAAGTTACAGCCGAAAGTACCGAAAGAAAACGTTGCCGTACCCGGTAAAAAATTAGCCAGGGGCTTCTTTTCAATCGGGTCTACATGCATCGCCACCGGATAACCGTAGGCTGTGGAATAAAGTTTGCCCTGCTCATTACAGCGAACCGAACAAGCCCCGTAACATCCGGATTTAATCCGGCATTTACGAGGGCAAAGCAAACAATCGACCGCCCCGTTCGGAGCGGTCTTCCACCATGCGGCAGGATGTCTATGGGAGCCAGATGACATTAAAAAACAGGCAGATCAGCCATTCTTGTTTTCAAAGTCGATCATGAAATCAATCAGAGTTTCGACTCCAGCCAGCGGCATCGCGTTGTAAATGCTGGCACGGATACCTCCAACTGAACGATGCCCCTTAAGACCGGTCAGGCCCTGCGCGGCTGCTTCCTTGACGAACTGGGCTTCCAGCTCTTCACTCGGAAGGCGATATACAACGTTCATGCGTGAACGGCTGCCGCCATCAACCGGGCTGCGGTAAAATTCGCTGCGGTCGATCAGTTCATAGAGAGACTCAGACTTCATGTCATTGATCTTTTCGATCTTTTCAATACCACCTTTTTCAAGCAACCAGTCAGAAACCAGTTTGAGCATGTAGATGGCAAAAGTCGGAGGTGTATTGAACATGGAACCGTTATCAATATAGGTGCTGTAGCGCAGCATAGTCGGGATATCGCCGGTTCTTTCAGCCAGATCCTTGCGGACAATGACCAGAGCCACACCACTGGGACCAAGATTCTTCTGGGCACCGGCGTAGATCAAGCCAAACTGGTTGACGTCAATTACATGAGACATGATATCGCTGGACATATCGGCGATCAACGGAATGTCTCCGGTTTCCGGAAATGAATGATACTGGGTTCCGGCAACGGTGTTATTGCTGGTGATATGAATGTAAGACGGTTTTTCGCTCATCTTCCAGTGACGAATTACCGGAATGCGATCGTAATTTGTAGCTTTGCTGGAAGCGCAAATATTGACTTCACCAAAGCGCTTGGCCTCTTTAGCGGCCTTGGCGCTCCAAGTGCCGGTATCAGCATAATCGGCCCCCTGCCCGGGCAGCATCAGGTTCATTGGAACCATTGCGAACTGCATGCTGGCGCCGCCCTGGATAAAGCAGACAGCATAATCATCGCTGATATTCATCAACTTACGGATATTGGCCTCGGCCTGTTCTATGACCGGAGCAAACTGTTTACCGCGGTGAGACAGTTCCATGATGCCGCTGCCGCTATTATCATAATTGCAGAATTCCTCCTGCGCGATCTTCATAACTTCCGCCGGCAGCATAGCCGGACCAGCACTGAAATTGTAAGTAGCCATTACTCTAACCTTTCCTTTACAGATTAAATAATCATTGTTTCAGTATTCAAATAAGATGCCGCTAAATCATGCTTTTTTCAAGCGGTAAAACTTATTTTTTTTATGCCTCTTCTGTAGAAGAGTCTTCCTCAACATTTAATTTCTTTTCAATATCACTGAGCTTTTTCGATACTGCATTCAGCCGGAACTCGATTGAATTCAATATCCAAAACTGAAAATGCTCAACTTTCGACTGTTTGTGAATCATCCAAATGATCTTGACTGAAACCAGCAATACTCCGATTTCCAGCGAAAGCATTGCCGACAGGTAGGGAATTTTATATTCCCCGAAATGCCGCAGCATATCCAAGGCAAAGATACCACAGAGAAGAACGACGAAACAGACATTAAGGGCTTTTTCCCCTTTTCCTTCGATCGCGCCGCCGATTGCGCCGATAACCTGACGGATCTGCTCCTTTTCCTTACGGTACTCTTCGAGTTCCGCTTTAAGTGATTCTATATCCTGATACTGCTCTTCCATTTTATAAAACCTTGTTTTCACACATAGAAACAGGCCGCCTGCCGACCAAAAGAAATCTCCCGCAACTCCGGACACTCGACCCGGCAGTTATCCTGGGCCATCGGACAGCGGGGATGGAACGGACAGCCGGTCGGAGGATCTAGCGGCGATGGCACATCCCCCTCAAGAACAATCCTTTTACGTCCATTCTTGTCTATAGAGGGAACCGCTGACAGCAGCGCCTTTGTATACGGATGAACCGGATTTGAACAAACTGTTGAACTGGGACCGAACTCGACTATCTTGCCAAGATACATAACCATAATTCTCTGGCTTATATGTTCTACCACAGCCAGGTCATGCGCGATAAAAAGCATCGCGACCTGAGTTTTCTGTTGGATGTCCTCCAGTAAATTGATTATCTGAGCTTGAACGCTGACGTCCAGGGCCGATACCGGTTCGTCGGCAATAATCAGCTTGGGGTCGACCGCCAGAGCTCTGGCTATGCCGATTCTCTGACGCTGCCCTCCGCTGAACTGATGCGGATAACGGTACATGTGGTCACGGTCCAAGCCTACCATCTGCAGTAATTCAGCAATCCTTTCCTCCCGCTCCTGACGACTCAATGACGAATGCAGGCGCAGCACTTCATTCAAGGCTGAAAATACAGTCAGGCGCGGATTCAACGAACCGTAAGGATCCTGAAAAATCATCTGGAAATCACGGCGGCGACGGCGCAGTTCCGCGCCGTGAAGCAGTGAAATATCCTCCTGATTCAGCAGGAAAGATCCATCACATGGATCCTCTAATCTGACCAGAGCGCGTCCAAGTGTACTCTTACCACAGCCGCTTTCACCGACCAACCCGAGCGTCTCGCCACGGTCAAGGTCGAATGTTACACCGTCTACCGCTTTGAGATACTGCTTTGATCGGAACATCCCGCGACTGACAGGATACCAGACTTTCAGGTCTTTGACCTCAAGTAATGCCATTTAAAACCTTCGTTACTCTTTTATTTTCCAGTCAAGCGCGCCGACCGGGCACTCAGTGATACATGCTCCGCAGTCTTTACACTGCAGGGGCAGTATATTGCCGAAAGCACTTGAAACTACAGTGTGGAAACCGCGTTTCTGCTGGCTGAGCAAGGTCTTATTCACAATCTCTTTG
>MDTD01039731.1_pt1 | contig 10204 bp, 8 predicted proteins | sample 811221 | NCBI WGS metagenome assembly MDTD01 (sample SAMN05326646, study PRJNA326480) | marine metagenome | isolation source: seawater | place: Pacific Ocean: South West | collected 2011
CCCATAAATGGCATTCCTGATATAGCTAATGCTGCTGATGAAGCTGTAATTGATAAAATATCCGCTTCATTTTCTTTATCATAAGAAATCACAGTTGGTAACAATTGAACTTCATTTTTAAATTCATCGGGGAACAATGGTCTAATTGGTCTATCAATTAGCCTAGAGATTAGTGTTTCACTTTCTGTCGGTCTTGCCTCTCTTTTAAAATACCCACCTGGAATTTTTCCTGCTGCGTAGTATTTTTCTTGGTAATTTACAGATAGTGGAAAATAATCTACATCAGGATTAACTTTTTTTGCTCCAACTACTGTCGCTAAAACGACAGTTTCTCCACATGTTGCGATTATTGCACCGTCTGCCTGTCTTGCTACTTTACCTGTTTCTATACTTATTTTCTTCCCTGCTATTTCAATCTCTTTTTTATAAACTCTAAACATCTTTTCCTACGTCTTTCTAATTATTTTCTCAAACTCAGCTTATCTAATACATTTTTATAAGACTCTTTCTTATTTTTTTTCAGATAATCTAATAATTTTTTCCTCTTATTGACTGCTTTTAAAAGCCCAACTGAAGAATGTTTATCTTTCTTAAACTTCTTAATGTGTTTTGAAAGATTTTCAATTTTTTCAGTCAACAAAGCTATTTGGATTTCAGATGATCCAGTATCTTTATCATGAATTGCCAATTCCTTCACATTTTTATTCATTATTTTTTCCTATTTATTAGTTTGTTTAATTAAATTTTCAATTTTTTCTGCATACTCAAACGACTCATCTTTTTTAAAAAGTAGTTTTGGTAAAAATTTCATAATTACTTTTTGTGATAAAATTTTTCTTATTAAAAATGAATAGTCTTTGAGTTTTTCAATAGCTTGATCGGCATCTTTTCCACCAAGCGGCAGAACATATGCTTTTGCGACTTTCAAATCTTGGCTCATCCTTACTTCAGTCACAGTAATATTTTTTGTTTCTAAATCTGGTACTTTTGCTTCATTGCGAATAAAAATCATGCTTAAAGATTGCTTGATCATTTCACCAACCCTTAACTGTCTCTGTGATACAGGTTTTCCAATTCTATCTGTCATTTATAAACTTCTTTCTTTTGATGTAACATTAAATGCTTCAATTGTATCGTTTTTTTGAAAATCCATATAATCTTTTAAAGTAATTCCACATTCTTGACCATTATTAACTTGTTTTACTTGATTTTTTTCACGGAAAATACTTCCGATTTTACCTGTAAAAATAATAGTTCCATCTCTAATTACTCTCGCACTTGAAGTGTTAAGTATCTCACCATCTATTACTTTTGATCCAGCTACTTTACCAGCTCCTGATACTTTAAAAATTTCTAAGATTTGCGCAGTACCAGTTACAGTTTCCTCTATATCGGGTGTAAGAAGTCCTGACATTTTTTTCTTAACAAAATCCAAAACTTCATAAATAATATTGTATGATGATATTTGGATTTTTTCATTTTCAGCTAATTTTTTAGCTTCTTTACTGGGTTTAACGTTAAAAGCAATTAGAACTGCTTTTGATGCTTTCGCCAAAGTTACATCTGTTTCTGTGACCATACCTATATCTGATAATATAATTTTAGGTTTAACTTCATCGTGTTTAATTTGACTTACAGCATTTTTTATTGCTTCAGATGAACCATGAACATCTGCTTTTATAATTAAGTTAAGTTCTTCGGTTTTTTTGTCTGAAAAAGCTGATTCCTGAGTAGCAAATGATAAAGGATTTTTACCTTCTTTGTTTTCCTGAGTTCTGTTTTCACTTAATGTTTTTGCCTCTCTTTCAGTATTAAGTACTAGAAAATCATCACCAGATTTTGCAGCTCCATTAATTCCAAGTATTTCTATAGGCGTTGAGGGCAGTGCTTCAGTTAAACTTTTACCTTTGTCATTAATTATTGCCCTGACTTTTCCCCATCTTAAACCACTTACAAAAAAATCACCTTTTTTTAATGTACCTGAAGTAACAATAATATTTGCGACTGGTCCTCTTCCAGTATCAATTTTGGACTCTAGTACTATTCCAGTTGCTTTTGAGTCATAATTCGTCTTTAAATCTAATATTTCTGATTGAAGTAAAATTGATTCAATCAACTTATCTAAATTTTTCTTTGTTTTAGTTGAAATCTCAACCATTAAAGTATCACCTGACAGATCCTCAGCTATCAATTCATGTTCTAATAATTGATTTTTAATTTTTTGTGGGTCGGCCTCAGGTAAATCACACTTATTTATTGCAACTACTATTGGAACTTTTGCAGCTTTTGCATGTTTGATTGACTCAATTGTTTGAGGTTTTACACCATCATCAGCAGCTACCACTAAAACAACTATATCAGTCAACTTTGATCCTCTAGCTCTCATCTCAGTAAATGCAGCATGACCAGGTGTATCTATAAAAGTTAATTTATTATTAGAACTTTCTATTTGATAAGCTCCAATATGTTGTGTGATACCTCCAAATTCTCCTAAAACAACATTAGCACTTCGCAGAACATCTAATACTGAAGTTTTTCCATGATCAACATGCCCCATAACCGTAATTATAGGAGGTCTATTTTTAAGATTTTCAGATCTGGCATCTTTGATTTTTTGAATTATTTCCTCTGCTTTTTGCTCTCTAATAGGGTTATGTCCAAATTCTTTTACAAGATACTCTGCAGTATCAGCCGCTAGTGTTTGGTTAATAGTTACTGTAACACCCATTTCGAACAAATGTTTAATCACATTGCTTGATTGTTCAGCCATTCTATTTGCTAATTCTCTTACAGTTATAACCTCTGGAATATGAATATCTTTTTTGATTGATTTAGAATTATCGTTAATCTCTTGTTTATTGGCATTTTTTAATTCTTTTTGTCTAGCTCTTTTTACAGACGCTAAACTTCTTTCTCTAGTTTCAATCTCATCACTTAAAGCTCTGGAAACAGTGAGTTTTACTTCTCTTTTCTTTGTACTTAATTTAGATTTCTTTTCTTTTTCTACATCACCCTTAAATTTTTTTGTTGCTCTTTGCTCAGCGAGTTTACGTTTTTCAAAATCACTTATTGATGAAGGTGAAATTTTTGTTGTAAAATTAGTTTTAAAAGATCCACTTTTTTTAAAATTATTAGAGAAAGGTCTAAAATTACTTTTACCAGTTTTTTTAACTGGTTTTTTATCAATTAAGACAGTTTTCTTTCCATGGTTTTTTGAAGTGTCTAATTTTTTAAATGTCTTTTTTGGATACCCTGAAATAGTGAGTTTTGTTTTTTTTTTTTCCATTTCTCATCTCTCAATTTTTATAAATTATATTTCTAGCAGACATTATCAATTCATCTGCCTCAGCTTTAGATAGTGCAAAATCTTCAAGATAACCTTGAATTTTTACCCTCTCACCCTTTACAACATCATATCCACCAGTTAACTCATCTGATGCTAAGTCTGCGAAATCTTCTAAACTTAAAATTTTTTGCTCACCTAAAGTAAGTAACATACCAGGTGTTAATCCTTTTAATTTTATTAATTCATCTGAGATCCCAAGATCTTTTATTCTTTGCGAAATATCCTCTTGATCCTTTTGATGAAACTCTTTGGCTCTCTCTATAAGTGCTTTTGCAGTCTCTTCCTCAATACCTTCGATCTTTTTTAAATCATCTAAGGAACTATCTTTAATATCATCTATTGTAGAAAATCCTTCTGCTACCAATAGTTGTCCAAGAGTTTCGTCCAATTCTAAATTTTTCACAAAATTTTCAGTTTTTTCTTTAAATTCCTGCTGTCTCCTATCTGAGTCCTCTTGATCTGTCATAATATTAATTTCATAATTCAGTAACTTTGTAGCCAACCTCACATTTTGACCTCTTCTTCCAATAGCTTTACTTAAATTTTCCTCTGTTAAGATTACATCCAATTTTTTTCTATCTAAATCTACATTAACTCTTTGCACTTCAGCAGGAGATAAAGCATTAGAAACTAATATTGCAGGATCTTCAGACCAATTTACTATATCAATTTTCTCTCCTTGTAGCTCGTTTACAACTGCCTGAACTCTCGAACCTCTCATACCAACACAGGCTCCCACAGGATCTAATGAGCTATCAACTGCCCTTACACAAATTTTTGCTCTACTCCCTGGATCTCTCGATGACGATTTAATTTCAATTAATCCATCATAGATTTCTGGGACTTCTTGAACAAATAACTTTTCCATAAATTTTGGTTGCGCTCGGGATAAAAAAATTTGTTGGCCTCTTGGTTCTCTTCGAACATCATAGCAATACGCTTTTACCCTATCACCTGCTTTAATATTTTCTCTGGGAATTAATTCGTTTTTTTGAATTATAGCTTCTGTTCTACCTAAATCTACTATCACATTTCCAAATTCTAACCTCTTAACAATCCCACTTAAAATCGTATCCTTTTTATCTATAAAATCATTAAATTGTCTCTCTCTTTCAGCTTCTCTAACATTAAAATTTATAACTTGTTTAGCTGTTTGGGCTGCGATTCTTCCAAAATCAATAGACGGCAGAGGTTGTAAAATTTCATCTCCTATCTTTTTATCTTTATTAATTTCATTAAGATTTATTGCTTCCTCAAGTTTAATCTCAGTATTTGAGTTTTCAGGATTTTCCGTAATAATCAATTTTCTAAAAATTTCGATATCTCCGTTTTCTCTATTAATTAAAACTTTAATTTCATTTTCCTGGCCAAATTTTGATTTAGCTGCTTTAGCAATTCCTATTTCCATCGAGTTGATAATTAACTCTTTATCAATTGACTTTTCTAAGGCAACTGCCTCTGCTATTCTTAATAACTCTAATTTATCTGCTCTTTTGTTTAACATATTTTTATAGCTTCCAAAAAAAAATGGGCTAAAGCCCATTTTGAAATTTCAACAATGTTCTCGCAATATATTAAAGTTTTTTAAATATTCAATAAAAACTATTTAGAAAAAATGCTAATTTTATCTGTATTTTCCCACGAAAATGAACCGTCTTTTTCAGGTGCTCTGCCAAAATGACCATAGGCTGCTGTTTTTTCATATATTGGTTTATTTAATCCTAACATTTCTCTTATACCTCTAGGACTTAAATCAAAATTTTTATTTATTCTTTCCTCTACAAATCTATTTTTTTCCAAATCATTATCAAAAAGATTTACATAAATTGATAATGGTTTTGAAACCCCTATTGCATATGATAATTGAATCAAACATTTTTCAGCGATTTTTGAAGCAACGATATTTTTGGCTATATATCTGGCTGCATATGCGGCAGATCTATCTACTTTAGTTGGATCTTTTCCAGAAAATGCGCCACCGCCATGTGGAGCGGCCCCTCCATACGTATCAACAATAATTTTTCTTCCAGTCAAACCACAGTCTCCATCCGGTCCACCAATAACAAATTTTCCAGTTGGATTAACATAAAACTCATTTTCGTCGAATTCTTCCATAAAATTTTTAGGAATGGATTTAATCATATAAGGTCTTAATAAATCTCTAACCTGATCTTGATTTACATCAGAAGAATGTTGTGAAGAAATTACTACTGATTTAACTTTATAAGGTTTTCCGTCTAAATAATGAAAAGTCACTTGGCTTTTAGAATCTGGTTCAATATTTTCTAATTTTCCCAATTTTCTATCCTTTGCCATTAATCTTAAAATTTTATGTGAATAATGAATTGGTGCAGGCATTAAAACATCTGTCTCATTACAAGCATATCCAAACATTATTCCTTGGTCTCCTGCACCCTCATCCTTATTTCCAGAGGAGTCGACGCCCATCGCAATATCTGAGGATTGTGAATGAAGATAGCTTTCTATTTTTGTACCTTCTCTCCAAGTAAAACCATCTTGATCATATCCAATGTCCTTAATACACTCTCTTACTTTTTCTATTAAATTGTCTTTTTTTATTTCTGGCCCCCTAACTTCTCCTGCTAGAACAACTTTATTCGTAGTTGTGAGTGTTTCACATGCAACTCTTGAATATGGATCCTGAGATAAATAAGTATCTACAACCATATCAGAAATTCTGTCTGAAACTTTATCTGGGTGTCCCTCTGAAACGGACTCGCTTGTAAAAACAAAATTTTTTAAATTACTCATTTTTCATTTTATTAAATGAAAAAATTAAAAAAATATACAATAAAATATGTAGAATAAATATTTTATTTCCATATTTAGAAAATAATGTTGCTTCAACATCTCTTCTTTTTACAAAATCGATAAAACCTGCTTTTCCATACTCTAGTTTTTTTTCTACTTCACCTAATGGATTTACAATTGCAGCCATTCCATTATTAGAAGACCTGATAACATATTTTCCATTTTCTATTGCTCTAAATTTACTATGAACAAAATGTTGTTCTGGCCCTATAGATTTTCCAAACCATCCATCTTCAGATATATTAAAAATATAATCAAAATCAAAATTTTTTGTTAAATTTCCACTATAAATTATTTCATAGCATATAAGTGGTATAAATTTAAATGAGTCAAGGCTGTTTCCTATTTGTATAATTTCTCTATTATCTCCTCTCGCGAAGGATCCAAAGTTATTTGTAATTGTTCTTAAACCAATTTTATTAAGAATTTTTTCAAAAGGTAAGAATTCTCCAAAAGGAACGAGATTAACTTTATTATAATTATTGATTAAATTTAGATTATTATCAAGTATTGAAAAAGAATTAAAATATTCATAATCATCTTCATCTAACAATCTAGATGTAACACCTATACCAAGAATGTGATTTTCACTAAAATTTTTTGAAAATAAGTTCTTATATAAATTTAACTCATCCTGATAAATGTCTGGTAAAATTCCCTCTGGCCATAGAAAAAATATTTTTTTATCTATGTTAGGAGAGCTAATTTCTATTAACTCCTCAATAACATCTTCTGTATTAATATCACTAAAGAATCTATCTAAACTAACATTTGATCCAATAGCCCTAATCAAATAAGGATTTTCTTTAATCTCACTTTTTACAAATTTTTGTTTATAGAATAATCCATATAGAGAAAAAACAATAGGTAATGACAAAATTAATATCAAAATTATAATATTTTTTTTTGATTTTTTTAGAAAGTAAATTGCTGGTGATGCAAAAAAAGTTATTGTGATCAGATTTAATGAATAAGTTCCAATAAACGATAAAAAGCTCAAAAAATAAATATTTTCTGAAAAACTGTAAACTATTAGATTCCAAGGGAAACCTGTTAGTATGTTTCCTCTAAGATACTCTGTAAATCCAAATAATACAGAAAATAAAAAAAAAGCACTTAAAACATTCTTAAAATTAAAAAGAAAAAAAATAAATGTAGCTAGGCCATAAAAGATTGCTAAAAAAGCAGGTATTAAAATTATTGCAAAAGGTATTAAAAAATTAAAATTCTGGTCAAATGTAAGAGATACTGTAATCCAATAAATATTAGTTAAAAAATATCCAAATCCAAATAACCAACCATAGAAAAAATAAATTTTTTTACTAGATTTAATATTCAAATTCTTGAATAAAAGAAGAAATAAAATACTTAGTGTAAAAAAATTAATAAAGAAATAATTAAATGGTGGTAAACTTAAAGAGCTTAATGCACCTATAAAGATTAATATAATTGCATCGATAATTATTTTATTTTTCAAATTAATTAATAAATTTTTGAACAGATCTTAAAATTTTTTGCTCTTGATTAAACATTTTTTTATAATCCTTTTCTTTAGTATGGTCAAAACCTAATAAGTGCAAAAAACCATGAATAAAGATTTTCATAACTTTTTTTTTAAAATGATAATTATTTAAACCTTTAGGTTTATTCATATAATTAAAACTTATAATAATGTCTCCTAAATAAACTTCTCTTGCATTTTTCATTTTTTGGTGGAAAGGAAATGATAAAACATCTGTATGTTTATTTTTATTTCTAAATTTTTTATTTAATTTTTTAATTTTTGTATTGTTTGAGAGCAATAAAGTAAAATAAATCTTTTTATTGCTAAATTTAAATTTTTTCGGAAAAAATTTACAAAGATTATTAAAAAAAACCTCTTTATTTTTTATTCTTTTTGACCAAGATTCTTCCTCAGAAACTACATTAACCTTGATCATTATTGTTAGAATATGCTTTTACAATTTTAGATACTAAAGGATGTCTAACTACGTCAGAATGATCAAAGTCTAGAACTGATATCTCGTTTAAATGTGATAATAGTTTCTTAGCTCTGTCCAAGCCAGATGTTTGCTTGTTAAGCAAATCTATTTGGGAAGGATCCCCATTAACAACAATTTTTGAATTTTCACCAATTCTAGTTAAAAACATTTTAATTTGAGTGTCTGTAGCATTTTGTGCCTCATCTAAAATTGCAAAAGAATTTTTTAAAGTTCTTCCTCTCATAAATGCTAAAGGTGCAATCTCAATATCACCTATCTCAATCATTCTCTGAATTTTTTCGAAGTGAAATAAGTCATATAGTGAGTCGTATAATGGTCTTAAATAGGGATCAACTTTCTCTTTCATGTCTCCTGGTAAAAAACCTAATCTTTCACCTGCTTCAACTGCGGGTCTAGAAAGAATTATTCTTTCAATTTTTTTTTCTAATAACATTGTTAAACCAATTGCAACTGCAAGAAAAGTCTTTCCAGTTCCAGCTGGGCCTGCTGAAATAATTATATCACTCTCTCTTAAGGCTCTAACATACTCTTTTTGTTTCTCAGATCTTGGTATAATAGATTTTTTTGGAGTTTTAATTATATCTGTTATGTTTGTATTTTTAACTTTTTCATTAATCATAAACTGATCGACAGAAGATAAAATATCTTTATTTTCAATATTTCCATTATTTATAAATTGATTAACTAAAAATTGAATTGCATTTTTAACAATTTCATTTTTTTCAGTTGTGGATTTTATTAATATTGAATTCCCTCTTGAATATAAGCCTACACCCGTGAGCTTTTCTAATTCTTTCAAATTTTTATTAAATTCACCAACTATTCCCATAAGTAGGTTGTTATCATGGAAAATAACGCTCAATGAGTTATTTTCCGAATAAACAAATTTTAGTAATGCTTGTGTGTTTTTTTTAATTGAATTATTCAATTTTAAGCAACTTTCAATTTTGATTTATTAATTGTTTCACCAAAAAGAGTATTTTGATTACTTTTGGTAATTCTAACTTTAGTAATTCTTCCCACATCATAAGTGCTACCATCAAAAATTACCGGCGTCATATACTTTGATCTACCAAAAAGCTTTTCATCTTTATTAGTTTTATTTTCAACTAACACATCAATATCACTATTTTCAAGAGATTTATTGATTTTAGTTTGTTGGTCAAATAATTCTTTTTGAATAATTTCTAATCTTTTTAATGATATACTTTTATCAATTAACTCTAAATTTGATGCTTTAGTCCCTGGTCTAGGACTAAATATAAATGAAAAAGAATTTATAAATTTAATTTTTTTAATTATATTAAGTGTATTCTTAAAATCACTATCTGTTTCACCAGGATAACCTATTATAAAATCACTCGAAAATTTTACTGAGGGATTTATTTTTTTGAGTTTCTCAAAAATTTTTAAATAGTCGGCAATAGTGTGTTTTCTATTCATTAATTTTAAAACTTTGTCTGATCCACTCTGAATGGGTAAGTGAACTAAAGGCATTAATTTTTTTGAGACTCCGTAAATATTTATTAAATCATCAGTCATATCTTTTGGATGTGAAGTCGTATACTTTATTCTTAATATTTCTGGAATTTTTTCAATTTCTAGAATCAAATTTGATAACTTGTAATTTTCGTTACTATAAGCATTAACATTTTGTCCTAATAAAGTAATCTCTTTAACTCCGTTACGAGCGAGTATTTTTGCTTCTTTAATAATTTCATTAAATGGTCTGGAATATTCAGGACCTCTTGTATAAGGTACAACACAAAAATGACAAAACTTATCACAACCTTCTTGAATAGTCAGAAAAGAAGATATTTTTGTAGATGAGTTTTTTATTTTATCTAAATAATTAAACTTAGAAACTGCATCAAAATCAGTTTCATCTAATCTTTTTTGATTGTCTAGGTATTCCTTAATTTTATCATTTATTTTATGATACGCTTGAGGACCAATAACTAGATCAATAAAAGGTTCTCTTTTTAACATCTCCTCGTTTTCCGCTTGAGCAACGCATCCAGCA
>MDTD01070861.1_pt1 | contig 10204 bp, 11 predicted proteins | sample 811221 | NCBI WGS metagenome assembly MDTD01 (sample SAMN05326646, study PRJNA326480) | marine metagenome | isolation source: seawater | place: Pacific Ocean: South West | collected 2011
TGTATTTTAAAGTTTTTCTTTATTCTTTCGTCCTGGACCGCATAACCCCATAATGTACCAATTGTATAAGGTATATAAAAACTATTGAGGTGTTCTGGACCAGTTTGAAAATTTGGATTTATCAAACTGACTGAAAACATTTTAAAGCAACCTATTTGCCTTTACTAAATCTTTTATCTTTATTGAAAGGCAATTTATTTTCTATTATTTCTTTCCAGTGTTTAATTGTTAAATCAAGTCCTTGGCTTAATTCAATTTTTGGAAACCACCCAAGCCTGGAAGTAATCTTATGGTTACTACTATTTAGCAAATAGATTTCTCCTGGCCTATTTGGCTTAGTGTTCCAATTTACATGTCCATTCCAATTTAATTTACTGGAAATTAATTTTACATAGTCTTTAATTTTTATTGCATTGTCTGGTCCTATACAAAAAATTTCTCCAGCACATTTTTCTGGATTATTAATTACTGTTTCCCAAGCATCTAACAAATCCTCAATATAAATAAAGTTTCTATATGGTTCTCCGTAACCTAAATTTATCTCTTTATCATTTGTAAGCATTTGGTAAATTATTTGTTCAGTAACAAAAAAGTTATTATCTTTTCTGCCATATGCATTTGTTTGCCTAATTGCAGTAAAAGGTAGTCCATAACTTCTATGAGCATATTCCAAATATTTTTCACAACCATATTTTGCAACGGCATAGGGGGCATTTGGATTTGGTGGAGTGGCTTCATTAAATGCAATAATACCTTCCTCTCTGCCATCTCTTATTAAATCACTTATAGGTTGCCAGCCATATACTTCCATTGTACTCGCAAAAACAAAGTTTTTTAAATTTTTAAGTTTAGAGGCTATCTCAATTAAATTTACTGTTCCTGTATAATTTATATCACTAAAAGTAATTTGTTCATAAAAACTTTGCTCTACTTCTGTTCTTGCGGCAAGATGTATTATAATTTCAGGATCAAATGTAGATACCTGCATTGCAACTTTGGCATGATCTCTTAAATCTTCATTTAAGAATTCTAATTCATGATTATGCTTTAATCTTTCAACTAAATGCTGTCCAATAAATCCGTCTGCTCCTGTTATAAAAATTTTCATTGTATGTCCTCTTCTTTTGCAAAACCTGTAATTTGCATAGTAAATCTTGGTGCATTACCTATATTTGCTACTACATGAATTGCATTTCTTTTTATTACTGTGTAATCACCCTTAACATAATCTATCCATGCTTCATTTTCCATTTCGAAATAATGACCCATTAATCTATCTTGTAAAAATAGATTAACTCTATATGGTTGCATATCTTCAGTTCCTAACCCTTCCTTTTCAACTTTAGTTTTCAACTTGTATAATGTATCTTGATGAGGAGCAATAAATCTTCCAGGCATTAATTTGTTTACAGTAACTACTGAATACTTTAACCATGGAAATAAATGCTTAGTTTCTTTGACCCATGGAGGACAATCATCTTCAAATACTTGCCAAACCCACGGTGCTTCATAAGGATAGTCAGGAACTGGAACTCCTAATCTATCCCAAAAGCCGCCACTGTAAATTGTATGTGTATGTTCTGTAAAATTTAATTGATACAGCATTTCTCCTGAAATGTGATCTACATCTACATGGCCTTTAAACATTTTTTAGAACCGTAACCTGTGCTGAATAAAAAGGCTCGTCGCCCATATTACCTGCTAAGTGCCAATCATCGATTCCAAATTTTACCCAATCTCCTCTTCTCCATTTTACAAAAGGCTGGTCGTGTACTTCATAATAATGTCCGCGTTTCCAATCCTCTAAAAAAATTAAATAGCGAAAACTCTCGCCTTCTCCAAATTCAGTTTTTAATTTAAAATGTTTATCTACATGGTGAGGAATTGTTTGACCAGGTTCTACATTTATTACACTTACTACATGATGATCAAAGTCTTGTGGTATTTTTAATGCTAAGTCATGTACCCATTGTGGAGATGTTTCAAACATTTGCCATATGCTACTATTATGTTTAGTATAATACTTTTCAATTTTATCGTACTGTTGGTAGCATTGAAAATAATCATCAAAGTTTAATTGACTCATTTGTTCATTTGTTATACCACAATTATCGATATGGCCATATTTAATCACAATAACTCTCTAATGTTCCTTTACGTCTTAGATCTAATGTTGCACAATGTATGCCTCCTGACAATGTCATAGAATGTCTAAACTGAACTGGTACACTATTGATACCGTATTTGTCAAGTTCTCTCATTAAAGGCTCTTGTGCTGAATCTAAGATTACTGTATTTTCATCCACACTTAATAAGTTCATACCAATATATGGTGAACATGGTGGCATATATCCTTCGTCTGCAAGTTTACTACCTTGCACTACGCAATCATCAAACCAAATTTTATCCCACTTTTTAAACATCTCTGGGCAGTTTTCAGGTGTCACTCTGCTACTATTCATTAATACCAATCCAGGCCTTAATGGAACTATAGTGCTGTCAAAATGTGCAAAACTGTAAAGTTCGCTGTAATGTAATTTATACCCCATTGGTTCTAACAATCTTTTAAGCCATTTGAAACCTTTCATGTTTCCTGAATTACTAACTTGATATAATAAATCTTTTCCAACTCTTACAATATTTGGTGCATCAAAAATTATCTCATGATTGAGTAATGTTGGTTTATTTTCAATGTCTTCAAATGTATATAAATCGTCATGTAATCTTGGCTTCGGTGCTTCTAACCATAATGCACCATCTTCAAATGCTTCATACATTATATCTTTATAAAGATGTTTTGCTTCAAAATATCTTGCTCTTACAGGTGTAGGAGTTTCAATAAGCATATCACCTAACGGTAATATTAAATCGCGTGGGCACCAACTATACCACCCTTTTGAATTCCATCCTTGGCCTATATCATAATTTAAATTTTCCCAATCAACAATAGCAGGGCGATGTACTATAACACCCAAATCTTCTAATGCTTTTGCTAATCCGTCTGCGTCTTCGTTCGCTTCATCAATTACCCATTGCGGATAAACTCCCTCTAATTTTTCTACATCTTCCTTTGGAAAGTTTGCGTAACTAAAACTTCTTGCCGATATATCTGTTGCTATTCTACTGTGGTGTGCATGTCCAACGATTATCTCCTCTAAAGGATCCCAATCGTTGTGTGAATTCACTATCATAATGTCTCCTATAATGTTACTATTTATTTACTAATCTAACAGTCACCTAACCATTCTGATACGCAAACTCTATAGTTATCTTTAACTCCTCTGTTAAATTCAGTATGTCTTTCCTCATCTCCTAAACCAAAAATTACTGTATCGCACCAAGTCAAGTCTTCGATATGACAAATTTCTTTATATTCTTCATTATATTTTTGCCAATTATAATCTGGACTAAAATTTTTCATGTACTCAACACCTAAAGCCATACTATAATTATTTGCCATTTTTACTTCGTTTAACATGCTTATACCATCGTCAGCATAACCTCTTGTCCAACGTATTCCGACCCTATGATTCTCTAAAGTAAAAAAAGGTTTACTAAGACTACATGTAACTTCTTTTATGCAAGGATAAGGTTCTAAATCTATGTGTACGTTTTTGCTTATTCCCCAATATGCTAAGTCTAAACAAACTGGTATTTCATGAACATTGCATACCTGTATAATGTGTTCAAAGTCAGGATGTATGCAACCAAAGTCACTAAAAGGTGCACTTATAATAAGAGCATGGCAACCTGGGCCTCTTATAACACTTTCTAAATGATGAGGATAATCAACATATTTAAATTCTACATGTTTTCCTAAACATGCATGATATTGAAAGTCTCCTTTCAAAACTAATATTTCTCTATCTTTACAATGTTTTAAAATAAATTGATCAAAAGTTTGACTTGTACCTTGAGTATAATCTACATTATCAAACATACCTAAGCCAATTAAAGATTTAGTATCACTAAAATTAATCCACTCCTTCCACACATCAGCATATTCTACTAATGTAGGTATGTGTAAATTACTATTAATTAAATTTTCGTGAAAATCTAAAACTTCTTTATTTCTAATAGGTCGGGCACCTCTAACTGCTGGCATATTTAATAAACTCCTCTAAAAAATTATTATTGCTTGGTCTTCTAAAACCTCCACTGGTAATTAAAGTGTAATTAAAATCTACACTTGATTGTGCTTTTTCCATAAGTTCTTTCCAATTATAACTGTCTAAAGTTCTTATATATTCTAAAACAGTAAAAGCACCTTTTACTCTATCATATAAAGTTTCTTCCTCATTAAAATTTATTGGCCAACAATCGTCATAAACTTTGAAATCTATTTTCTTTAATTCTTCATAAAGTCCCTTGCACCCAAAAGTTAAGAAGGGTTTTTTAAAATACATTGGAATAATCTGCTTTTCATCTACATATCCATAACCATATGCTTCTCCACCAGGAGCAATTACAAAATCACATAAGTCATATAACCAAGGTCCAGGAATACCTCTATCATTTAAAGATGTCATATCTATATAGTGTGGTCTATCTAATAAACTTTTATAACAATCTAATTTTAAATAATCTGGTATAGATTTATCATTATTGATTTCCTTCATTGTGGTAGTCATAAGATCTATGTGATATTGATATTCACTAAAATTACAATCTAAATTTTTTAAAGCATTCTGTAAAAGAGAATAGAATCTGCCGTAAGTAGTATCGCTTAAACTTCGTTTGCTGTTTTCCCACATAGTGCCAAACAATAATCTATGAGTTCTACAATTTCTCATTGTAAGTAAAAATTTATTTGGGCCAATCCAAGATTTAACTCTTTCTGGTAATTCTGTTTTATCAAAATCTAAATGTATGTTTTTTAATTTAGGATCATCACAAATACTACTAAAATATTGAACTCTATCGATATACCATAATTTAGAAATTCTTTTTAAATTTTTAGTTTTTAAGAAGCATCTTTCATAATGACCATGATGATCAGTTGTTTCTCCAGAGCCACTAACAATAATTTTTATATCAGGATTTGCTCTGCCTAATTCTGACAAGTAAATATTTGCGTCAAAAAAGTAAGGCTCTGTGCTTGTATAAATTAAAAAAACTAAATTAGGAATATTTAATTGAATAACTTTTTGTATTACCGAATCTATCTCTTTGCCAAAGTCAGTTAATTGATAATATGATTTGTCTTCAATAGTAATAGGATAACTTTGAAAATCTATTGGCACAACTGTGATTGATTCTTTATTTAATTTTTCTATTTCACCGTGCTTTACAATATTAAAATTATATTTTGTATTATCGTAATTGTGAGAATTTTGTAATTGTAAGAGCATTTCTAATGTTAATGGTTCTCTGCCTAACCAACCATTATTCTTATGACGTTGAATATCATCATTAGAAAACTGATATTCTTCTTCAAGATAAAAAATGTCTATATTATTCATAATGCTCCTATATTTATCGTAATTAAATACCACTATAATTTTAATCTGAATATATCAAAGAAACTGATAAATAGTACATTATGCCAAGATTAAGTTTATGGAATCCGATAAAAGGAAATGATTACAACTTTATAGATAGAGTTGTAGGTGAACACATACACGCCGGAGGTACTGGTGTGAATGTACACAAATACATGGGTGTTCATGATACTCCTAATGAAAACGATCCTACTCGACCAAGTAGTGCTGGCCAAAATTCTGAAGTTTTCATACAAGACTTACTATTCTTAGAAAATAGAGATAGAAAGTATGACAAAGATATTTACGAATTACGAGGCCAATATAATTTAGGTGATAGCGATAGTTTTGATTTAACACAATTTGGTATGTTTCTATCTAACGATACTTTGTTTATGAACTTTCATATTGAAAGTATGGTTGAAGCAATAGGCAGAAAATTAATGCCTGGAGACGTACTCGAACTTCCACATTTAAGAGATGACCTTTTACTTGGCACAGACGATGCAATAAATAGATTTTATGTGGTTACAGATGGTAGTAGGCCTGCAGAAGGATATGATCCGCGTTGGTGGCCACACCTTTGGAGAGTTAAGTTAGGTACAATTAATGATTCGCAGGAATACAGAGATATACTTGGTACTGGAGAAGAAGAATCTGATTTAAGAAATCTCATTAGTACATATAAAAGCGAAATTAATATTAATGATAAGATACTTGAACAGGCAGAAAGAGATGTGCCTTTTGATCCTCAATTCAGAGAAACTGCACATTTATACTTTGATGAAAGTGTTCCTGACAAACCTGCACCAGCATTAGACTTTGGTGGAGCAGATGGTGTACCTATAAACGGTTTATCTCTTGTTGGTAGTGGCGAAAGTTTTCCTGCAAGTGGTACGAGCGACGGAGACTTTTTCCTTAGAACAGATTTTAGACCGCATAGATTATTTAAAAAAGCAGGATCAAGATGGCTTAATGTTGGATCAGATGAAAGAGGACAATGGGCCGCGGCAAATAGAATATTGACAACATTTATAAATAACGACAACAAGGTTACTATGGAAGATGGCGATATAGTAAGCGAAAAAGTAAACTTGAGTAAAGTCGTATTACCTAAAACGGATAACTAATGGCTGGTAAAAATTTAGATTATTGGTATGATGAACAGATAAAAAGATATCTTATACAAATTATAAGAATTTTTTCACATTTCCAAGTTAGAGAATATAAAGACGGCGAAGCAAAATATAATCGTGTTCCTGCAAGATATGGCGACATGAGTAGAATGGTTGCAAGTATTTTAAGAAAAAATTCTGAAAATATAATTAATAGTGCACCTTTTATAAGTGTAACAATAGGAAGTATCCAACCTGCAAGAGATAGAACACACGAACCTTTTCTGGTAGATACAACACAGGTTGCTGAAAGAGAATTTGATAAAGAAACAAAAACATATAAAAGTACTCAAGGTAATTTATATTCTACACAAAGATATATGCCAGTACCATATAATATGACAATAAATGTTGATGTATGGACAACAAATACTGATACTAAACTTCAATTATTAGAACAAATATTTGTGCTTTTTAATCCAAGTATTCAATTACAATCAAATGCTAATGCATTAGATTGGACAAGTATTTTTGAAGTAGAACTATCTGATATTGTGTGGAGTAGCAGAGCACTTCCACAAGGTGTCGATGAAACACTTGATATTTCAACATTAACATTTTCTATTCCTATATGGATTTCGCCTCCAGCAAAAGTAAAAAAACAAGCAATTATTCAACGTATTGTAAACGACATACATTCTGTAAGTAGCATTGCTGATTTAGGCTATAGTGAAGACTTTGCAGATTTCTTTGGTTCGATAGAAGATTCTGCAGAAGTTATAGTTACACCAGGTGATTTTAGTGTACAAGTTACAGGTGCTACAGCACAATTAGTAAATCAATCAGGTGTTGCTGTAAATTGGGGAGATATAATAGAACAATTAGGTTCTGTAAAAAGTACAAGTTTACTAAAATTAAATATATCAAACGATAGCGATAACGAATTAAATATGGTTGTAGGTACTGTAGCAAAGAACCCAACTGATACAAGTCAATTAATTTTCAATTTAGACGCAGAAACATTACCAACAAACACATTAACAAACATTACAAAAATAATAGATCCAAGAGAAAATTTTCCAGGTGACGGTACATTAGATGCATCTGCATTAGGACAACGTTATTTAATTAATCAAAAGATAGATGATGTAGGATATCCTAATTGGGGAGTAGATGCAAATGAAAATGACATTATAGAATATGACGGAGCAAAATGGACTGTTGTATTTGATTCTGAAAATGTTTCAACTGCTCAATTTGTTACAAATAGTTTTACCTCAAAACAGTTTAAGTGGACTGGTAACCTATGGATAAGCAGTTATGAAGGAGAATATAATCCAGGATTTTGGAGATTGGTGCTTTAATGAGTATTACAGCGGCAGGAGTTGTATTTCTTGCTAAGGACACTGGCAGATGCATGTTGCAACTACGTGAAGGTGCAAAAAAATTCAATCATACTTGGGGATTTTGGGGAGGTATGATTGAAAAGAATGAAACACCCTATGAATGTATAATTAGAGAATTAGAAGAAGAAATAGGATTTGTTCCAGAAATGCAAAAATTAAATCCTATAGATGTTTACCAAAGCAAAGATAAAAATTTTTATTATTATAGTTTTGTTTACGTTGTTGATGTAGAATTTCAGCCACCAAAACTAAATGGCGAAAGTGCCGGGTATGCCTGGGTAAATATTGGACAATGGCCTAAACCTTTACACAACGGAGCAAAAATTACTTTATACAAAAACGGCGGGACAGAAAAACTGCACACTATTCTTGAAATCAATTCTAAATAAATAAAAGCATGAGCAAAGGCGAAATCATAGATTTTGTAGTCTTGCGAATACAAAGTGAACTGGAAAAGTATCAAAGGACTAAGACTATACCACACTTAATACTTGATGGTGCTTATAGCATTGATGAAATAAAAGACATATATTACGAAAAATTAACACCAAGGCATCAGAAAATAGCAAATAAACTTCTAAAAGAATATAATACTTATATAGAACAAAGCATAGAATCTATAAAAGTTGCTCTTAGAAAAGAGTATCAAAAAGTTATGTCAAGTTTAGCAACTGAACATAGAAGTTTTTATTTTGAAAGTGTTATGAAACATTATAGGCTTAGAATGAATCCAGTAAAAGGATTGTATTATCAAGCAAGAGAAATGTTAAGAAGGTTTAATGTTGAAGACCCTCAACACCTATGGCTGTATGATTTATTAAAAGATAAAGAGTATAAAAATATATTATTAGATGCCTTAGCAAAAGATATTAAAAGATTAGAAAGAATTATAAAAAGATATCATCAACCATTAGTTAAATTTGATGATGGTATCCCATTAGAACTTTTTCATGCAAAACAACAAATAAAAGATTTTAGACATTTTTACACTTTCTTTGACGGTTCTAATAATTGGAATATAGACGAATAATTAATAAATTTTTCTTAAATCATATCCGACAGGATTTACTACAACAATTTCATGGCGAATGCCCAATAAATCTACAAAAATTATATGTTTTTGTTTAAGTTTTACTATTTGTTTGGCTCGATATGTTTTTGGTTCAACTGATTCTATTCGCGTTCCATCAGGTAGAAATTTAGTTTCGCCAGGAAAGAATACAGTTAATTCCCATTCTTCACGTATAAGTTCTCTCCACCATTGTTTGATTTTAGACCATATACTAACATTAACTAATTCTACTTCTGTTTCTTGCTGTATGTTTTTGTTTGCCATACTGTTATTTAGTTGTTTTCCTTTCTACTCCGTCCCAATCACCAATAGGCATAGGCTGTTTTATTCTTTCTGCATATAATTCTGCAAGAGTGTTATTCCATTTATGATCTTTCATAACTTCTATCTGATGAGCACATTCGGCCCAATCTCTATTTTGATAAGACTCTACCATTCTGTTAGTTACTCTAACTTCTTTTACATCGTTAAGTATCGTATAAATTTTTACTGGTGCTGTTTGTCCTTTTACTGCAATTTTATCAAGCATTACTAAATTTTTTGGTTTAGATATATGTTTTAAAGTATGTTCTGTAAACATAAAAAATACACCATACTCTTTAGTTTGTGCTTCTAATCTGGCGGCTAAGTTTACACTATCTCCTAATACAGTATAATCAAATCTCTGATTACTTCCCATGTTACCTACAACTGCATCTCCTGTGTTAATACCTATACCAACACCTAACTCCATTAAATTATCTGCTTTTAATTCTTTATTAAGTTTTTTAAGTTCTACTTCCATTTCCTGTGCTGTTTCTATTGCCAACTGAGCATGATTGTCTACATCAAGTGGTGCGTTCCAAATTGCCATTAGAGCATCACCTATATATTTGTCAATAGTTCCTTGCTTACTCATTACAAGATCTGTCATAGGAGTCATATATCTGTTTATTAATTTACCTAAGCCTTCAGGATCTGTTTTAAATTGTTCTGATATAGGAGTAAAGCCACGAATGTCTGAAAACAAATATGTCATTGTTCTGGTATCACCGCCTAAACGTAATAGACTTGGATCTTTTTGTAACTTTTTAACCATTGCAGGTGCAAGGTAATGTTCAAATTGTTTCTTAATTTGTTCACGTAATTTAA